>ERZ777011.1802-NODE-1802-length-20224-cov-3.994992_pt1 | contig 20224 bp, 39 predicted proteins | sample MGYA00374964_ERZ777011 | MGnify/ENA primary metagenome ERZ777011 (study PRJEB29310, sample SAMD00008975) | mouse gut metagenome | study: EMG produced TPA metagenomics assembly of the Metagenome analysis of fecal microbiota from mouse which was promoted... | reverse complement strand
AAACTAAAAAACAAAAAACAAATTATAAGAAAGGATTTTTTATGAAAAAGATAACAATTAAAGAAGCATCAAAATTGATGCATAAATCTCCACAATTTATAAGAGTGGGATTACAAACTGGCAGATTGCCATTTGGTACTGCAGTAAAGGTTAAAGAAAGATGGAACTACCTTATTTATCCTGAATTGTTTTATCAATATTTAGGTATTAAGGAGGTTCAACATGATTAATAAAATTAAAAATTATATTTGTGAACATCCTCTAGCAATTATTATTTGCATTGCACTTATGGTTGTAATAATTTTATCCAATATTCTATCAAAAAACATGGAAGAACATATTGAAAAGGTATCTAAAGAATGTGCTTCACAAGGTTTTGGAATTAAAGCATCATATACCAAAGAGGGAGATAAATTTTATATTTGCAATAAGGATGGTGATAAATAATGTCTAAAAATAAGAGCCAAATATCAGATGTTATTCATCACTTAAGAAAATATAAATCAATTACTTCTATGGAAGCAATCAAAAGATATGGGGCAACTAGACTTTCAAGCATCATTTATGTATTAAAAGAACGAGGTTTTGGAATAGAAACAGAATTAAGAGAAATTAAAAATAGATATGGTCATATAACTAGAATTGCAGTTTATCATCTTATAAAAGATTTAGAAGAACAGGAGGAAAAACAATGTTAGGTGCTATAAATTTAATGGAAATTGAATTGCCAATTATTGTGTGGTTATTAATATTTATATTTATATCAATTTTAGTAGTTTTAGGGGGATTTATTTTAATTACTTTGATTGTTGGTTGTATAAAATCACTAATTAAACAAATTAAGCAGATTAGGAAGTGATTTATATGGAAAAAAAACGATATTGGTTGAAACTTGATAAGGATTTTTTAAAAAGTCCTCAAATAAAAGTTATTAAAAATATGCCAAATGGCAAGGACTATATCATATTCTATTTATCTTTATTGCTTGAAAGTATTGAAACGATAGGTCATTTAAGATTTAGTAATTTAGTCCCATATAATGAAGAAATGCTTTCTAGTGTTACAGATACAAATGTTGATGTTGTTAGAACTGCTATGAAATTATTCCTTGAACTAGGATTAGTTGAAATATTAGATGATGGAACAATCTATATGACTCAAGTAGCACAAATGACAGGTAAAGAAAGTGAAAGTGCTGAACGAGTTAGGCAGTATAGATTAAGAAAAAAAGAAGAAGAACAAAAACAATTAATGTTACATTGTAACGATAATGTAACAAAAAGTAACGACAATAAAGAGAAAGAAGAAGAGGAAGATAAAGATAAACAGAGTACAGAGAACAACGAAGATAAACATAATAAAGAAAAAAAAGAAGAAAGTGTTAGTGCTAGTGTTAGCGATGCATCATTCAATTTATCTGATACACCAATTGGTGAATTACTTAATCGACACGAACTTAAATCATTAGAATTAGATGAAAATAATGTATACAACAAGGATACATATTGTATACAAGAAAATAGTGTTGAAGAGGCAAAATTACTTGAAAATACAAGTGTTCCCAATTTGGATACAGACTGTATACACAGTATAGATAAGAATAGTACAGATGAGGATAGTATAGAAAAGAGTAGTACAGATGAGGATAGTATAAATAATAATCAAATTTCTCCTAAAACATCTTCTTTATCAAAAAAAGAATTAGAAAAACAATTGACTAAAGAATTTGATAAGTTATGGGAATATTATCCAAATAAAAAAGGTAAAGAGGAAGCAAGAAAAAAATATATCTCTGCTCGTAAAGATGGGGTTACTTATGAACTTATCGCACAAGGGTTAAAAAATTATTTAAATTATATTAAATCTGAAAATATAGAACTTAAATATATAAAGCATGGGTCAACATGGTTTAATCAAAAATGTTGGAATGATGACTATAAGATAACAAGTTCATCTAATCAAAAAGTAGATGAACAAATGGAATTTTTGAAAGGGGTACATAATGGAACAATCAAAATTAATTAGTATAGTAATAGCAAGATTAAAAATTGCTTATCCATATTACTTTAAAGAATTAACAATGGAAGAACTTGCAAGATTAGTCAGTATGTATCAAGAAGAATTAAGTATCTATAATGAGCCAACATTGATGAATGCAATAAAATCTATTATAAGAAAAAATAAATTTATGCCAACACTTAAAGAAATATTAGATGAGTGTGAATTATGTAAGACAAGTCAAAAAAATATAGTTATCGAAAGAATGATAAAAGCAGGATATTTTAAAGACCCAAAAGAAATTGATAAAACTTATAAATTTATGGAGGAGGGTATCATTCCTAATTGGCTATTAGAAGATATGAAAAAATATGGATATGAAGATAATCGTGATTTAATTAGTGCCAACTCTACTAAAATGTTAAATACTGGAGGTGCTGATTAATGACAATTAAAGAATTATCTAAATATCACAATATTAAGATTGAGATAAAACAATTGGAAGATACTGTTGAAGAATTGGAAACAACTGTAATTGGTTCTTCAAAAATAACAGGTATGCCTACCACGATAAGTGGCAATAGTAGTCCTACTGAAAGAATTGGTATTAAGTTAGCACAATTAAAATCAAAGATTGAAACAAAAAAAGAAACTCTAATTGATGAAGCACACAAAATAGAAGATTTTCTTACAACTGTTGATGAAGAAGAAATAAGAATAATCATTCGTGAAAGATTTTTAAATGGTAAGACTTGGGAAGAAGTTGCAAAAAAAATAATAACTGATAGGTCAACACCTTACTATAAATTAAAAAATTATTTGAAAGGGAGGGCAAAGAGTGAAAAAGAAGAATCAAAGTAACAGTATATTTAAACTTCCAAAGATAATTGCGATGCAACAAAGAATAAACACTCTTGAGTGTGAAGTTGAAGTATTACAAGATACTATCAAGGATGAACTTTATAAAACATTTATGGAAAAGTTAAAAGAACCTACTGAACTTGCTAGATATAAAAGAGAAAATCAAAATTTGAGAGCCAAAGTGAAAACACTGAAATCTTTGCTAAAAGGTGATAAATCATGAATGGTGAAATATTAAGCATTGAAACTGCTCAAAAGATAGCAAGACTTGAAAAGGAAAATCAAGAACTATCTGATATTGTTATTAGGTTTGATAAAGAAGTAAATAGACAATTTAATATTATCAAAAATGCTTATGAATATGTAGATAAAAGATTATTATGTGCAGAAGCAGGACAAGAAGAATATCTAAAAAATATTCTATCAAAAGGACTTAATATTGGTGGTGATAAAGATGCCTAAACCATACACCAACAATTTTAATCAATTTTTTAATGATATTAATTCAACTAACCAATTTAATAAAAAATTAAGAGCATTGAAAAAGTATTGTCCTCAAGCATATAAATATCTGTTGTTTGAATATCAGAAAGAAGTAAAAGATGGAACTTATGAAGAAGAATTGCCAACATCTAAAGAGTTTAAGTTTGTATATGGGCAGATAAAAATTAAATATGAAATAAAAAATGGTGTTCCATATTATCAAGATTTAGAACCTAGCCAATTTTTTATGGATGGTTATAGATTTGATTTAGATGTATATAAAGGAATTTATTATAGAAATAATAGGGATAAATTTATGATTAATTTGTTTCTTACATTAAAAAATGAAAGGAATTATGCAATATGAATGAAAAATTAAGAAAAATAATCAATTATTATGGATTAAATAAACAATTAAAATATTTTCAAAGTGAAGTATTTGAATTGAATGAAGCAATTATAAAAGAAAGAAACACAGGATGCTTTGAAAATGCAATTGATAGTGTCATAAGAGTATTATCGCCTCTTATGTTACAACCTTATGTAGATAAAAATAAGGAACATATAAAAGAAGAAATTGCAGATGTAATGGTAATGTTAAAGCAATTTCAATTATATTACAATATCCCAACTGATGAGATAAAGCAAGTTATGAAAGAAAAGGTTGACAGACAACTAGAAAGAATTGCAAAGGAGGGTAAATCAAATGATTAATGATGCAATTAAAAGAAAAAAGAAATTAGATAAGTTGTTAAAAATAACAAATATTAGTGATAAAAAGTTAGAAAAATTAGATTATAAAGGTAAGCAACAATATTTTAAAGCAAAGAGTAAATTATGCACTGTTGTATTCACTTCAAGAGATAAAGATGGTAATGGAATCACTTATAGAAAACCAAAGGAAGTGAAAAACAATGGATGATAAAAAATTAACTAAAGAAGAACTTAAGAATTTCTTTCTTAATATGAAAAAAGAGGGATTAGATGTTGGTATTAAATTAAAAATGCCTAACCAAAAAGAACCTGAAATTATTATGAATTATAACTCTAGCATAGATGTAAAATTAGAATATTATCTAAATACTTATGATGATAATTTAGTTCATAAAAATAATTCTGAAATTCAAATTATAGATATGATTGGGACTTCAATACCATTTTAGGAGGCATGTATGAATAGATTAAATAAGATTTTAGATGTATTAGGTATTATATTAATAATTTTAATAACGATAGGTGCTATATGGTTCATAGTTGAATTTAAAGAAATGTTAAATGATTATAGATGTTCACAATTACCAATCAATGAATTTTTTCAAGATGAAAAATGTGAAAGGTATTGGAGGTATAGATAATGATTGAAAAGATTATTAATAATTACTTAACAAATGCATTGATTAAGTGTTTTAGAACAGTTGCACTATTAAGAAACATAGAATTACTTGTTATACCTAGAAAAAATGAAGTATCAATTTATGCTAAAGATAGAAAATATACAGAAGATAATTATAAAAAAATTATGGTATTTGATAAAGGTGCCTCAATATATTATTTATGTAACTTGATTAAATCAAAAGAAGAATTTGATGAAACATTAAAGAAATATCAAGAAAGGGAGTGTTAATTATGGATAACAAAGAAAAAGAATATTATAATGTTCCAATTTATATTGAAAAAGCCATAAAGAAGTTATTTAAGTTAAGAAAGAATCAGCAAGAATTGTATTTGCAAGTTAAAGATTATATGGAAACACATGATATTCCAACTGATACACCTTTAGATTTGCTTAAATATTTTCCTCAAGAAGAAGTAGACCCAAACCAAATGAAACTAGATATATAGGTGGTTAAAGTGCTTTTTGAAGATATGATAAACACTATTCAATTAGGGGACTGTTATGAACTTATTAAGTATATACCTGATAAAAGTATTGATTGTGTTTATATAGATATACCATATTTATATCAGCAGGGTGGTTCAGGTAATAGTGAATTGGGTGAACGAACTGCAAAAAAAAGATTAGAATTAATGGGTGCAAAAAAATTATATGAAGAAAATAAAAATAAAACAAAGGGTGAATCATTAAGGATTGCTAAAAATAAAATAAAACAAAATTTAGATTTTATTTCAATAGAAGATGGAATAGATTATTCTATATTTGAAGAATTATGTAGAGTAATGAAAAAGATAAATATTTTTATATGGTGCAGTAAATTACAAATAAATGATATAATGAATTATTTTTTAAACAAGAATTGTTATTTTGAAATATTAACATGGTGTAAAACCAATCCAACACCAACAACTAATAATAGTTGGTTACCTGATATTGAGTATTGCTTATATTTCAGAGAGCAAGGTGTAATTTACAATGATGGATATGATTTAAAAAGCAAGTATTATGTTAGTCCTGCAAATATCAATGATAAGAAACATTTCAATCATCCAACAATAAAACCATTAGGTTTGGTGGAAAGACATATAAAACATACAACAAAGGAAAATGATATAGTTTTAGATTGCTTTTGTGGTAGTGGAACAACATGTGTTGCTAGTAAAAATACAAATAGAAAATATATTGGTATAGAAATAAACAAAGAATATTATGAAATAGCAGTTAAAAGAATTAATAATGAAGATGCAAATGGGCAAATAAGTCTATTTACAATATAGAAAGGATGATAGTAATGAATAATGATAGTGCAAGAGGTTATTTTATATTAACTTTAAAAAATCTAGGATATAAGGAAGAAGAAATAGAAAAAATATTAGATGAATTACACTTACAATTTGATACTATAACAGAATATGAAGCAGAACAATACTATTATAGTGGTGCATGGAAAGAATGAAATGTAATTGTAATGAAATATTTAAGTTAAAGCATTTGTTAAGTGAAACTAATATACCTTTTGAATTTTATAATAGATGTTATAAAATTAGAAATTCTGATATAGAAAGTTGGCAAATAATAGTTCCAAATATAACTAATAAAGTAATATCAATTATTGAGGGGGTTGGAACTTTTGGATATGCAGAAGATAAACTTGAAATACAAGGACTACTAACAGATTATGAAAAAGAATTTGATAATGTTGTTGGTGGATTGACTGCTAACGAAGTTATGAAAAGAATTGAAGAATATAACATTAAAATTAATGGAAAGTGGTGAGATAAATGAAATTTACATTTGGGGATATAGTTGTAGTTGATGATATTGAAATTGGAATTATTGTTAAATCTTGGATTCATCCTACTGAAAAAGGAAAAGAGTATAATTACGATGTTTATGTAAGAGAATATAATGCAATTAAAAATTATAAAGAGAAAGAAATTCAAAGATATATGGTAAGACATAAATATTTATCAGAGGAAGAACAAGAGTATCAATTTAATGCTATAAATGGCTTATAAAAAGTATAAAAAATTTTAAAAACTATTTATGATAAAAAGTATTAAATAAACCTAGTATTTATAAAGATAAAATCAAGTATATGTAGAGGTAACAAAATTATTTGTGAATGTTACCTCGAATATAAGGTGAGAAAGAGGTGATGAGATGACTATTGAAGAATTAGAAAATAGCATAGAAAACTTTATAACTGATTTAAGAGATGATGAAATAAAACAGTCTAGTTTGCAAGTTTATAGAACAAATATTAATCAGTTTATTAAATATCTTAAAGAAAATAATAAAGATTCATTTAATAAAACAGATTACATCAATTATAGAGATTATATGAAAGATACTAAAAAATATGAAATTACAACAATAAATAGATACATTGTAATTTTGAACAAGTATTTTACATATTTGAAACATGAAGATTTAAAGATTAAACAATTAAGACAACAAAAGAAACATTATCTTGAAAATGTTCCAACTGTTACCGATTATAAAAGAATATTAAGGTCAGCAAAGAAAAATGATATAGTTGCATATTATTTTATCTTAATTGCTTCTTATACTGGGATGAGAGTATCTGCTATTTTGGAAATTACTATTGAATCACTAAAAGAATCTAAACATAATGAAGATTATATAAAAATTTATTCAAAAGGCAAATATAATGAAGTTCCTTTTCCTGCATGGTTAAGAAGAGAACTTTTAAAATATACTCGAGAAAAGAAAATCAATAGTGGATACTTATTTCCATCACCATATAAAAAAGGTAGTCCATATACAAGAAAAACAATGTGGAAAAAGGTACATAAAGCAACAGGTTTAGCAAGAGTTGATTTAGATAAAGGACACCCACATGCTTTTAGACATTTACTAGGTAAAGAAATAACGAAAGAAATTAATGATAATCAAACAGTTGCTGATATCTTTGGACATGAGAGTTTAAAAACAACTTCACAGTATCAGCAAAAAACAAAAAAAGAAATATCTAAAATATTAAATGATTTTAGATTTAAGTAGAAAAAAATAATATTAATTTTACAAAATAAAGAATTGTAAATTTAAGAAATAAATAATAGTTTCCTGATAATAGGAAAATAGTTATAAAATCTAGGAGAAATTAAGATTTAAGTGTTAGAAAGTGTATCTAACAGAATTAAGTCATTATGTAAAATTCATATATGCAGGAAAGGGAGATAAAAATCGTGATAGATAGATTATTAGAAGAGGATTATTTTGTAACACCAATTACTAAAAAAAGGTATAAAGAATTAACCCATAATTTGAAAAAACATGTAAAAGGTTCAAGCCAATATGAAAATTATTGTTTAATTGAACAACTTCCTAAAAATAAAGATTTTTATGTATTAGAAAATAGTTCTTTAGGAAATGAAACAGGTTATGAAGAATATCTTTTTTCAATAGCAATAATTTATAAAGATATTTGTTTTGTTTTAACTGATAGTGGAAGTAATTAGGAGGTAAGAAATGAGTAGTTATTATGATTTTAGAATATTTTATAAAGGTCAAGAAATAAATAATATATTTGAAATAACAGAAGAAGTAAGTTATGCCTATGGTGAAATAGAACAGGTGGATTCATTAATCATCAAGTATATTAATCATCAAGGTAAGTTAGTTGTAGAAAAATTTGATGTAAGAGATTTAACATTTCAAAGTAAAAGAGGTGAAATAAATGAATTTATGGGTAAGAACTAAATCAAAATTAGGATTATATAAAATTGATAATCTTCATTGTGATTGTGGTGATATTACAACCTATATTTACAACATTCCTTATAAATTAGGGAGTTATTCACCTGAAAGAGCAATAGAAATATTAAATGAGATACAAAATATAATAAATGCTAAAACAATTATTAAGTTTAAAGAATTTGTTCCAACAGAACATCTAAAAAGAGTAAAAGATGCTATTGATAAAAACTCAATTATAGAGTTACCAAATTATGAAATAAAAGAATTGGCAGGTGTTATTGTTTATGAAATGCCAAAAGAATAAATTTGATTTAAAAATAGGCAATTATATAAGAACAACAAGTGGTAAAATACGAAAAATAATTAGTTTATATGATACAGGTGATGTTTTTGTCGAAACCCATTCATGTATAAAGCAAGAAAATATTGTTTCATCAAGTAATAACATAATAGATTTAGTAGAAATTGGAGATTATGTTAATGGTTATAAAGTAATAAAAATATTTATTAATAAATTTAATAATAAAAAGGTATTAATAAGTTTGCAAAGAGAAGAGGAATATGAATATAGTGATGATTTATCAGACTATATGTGTGATGAATCAATTCATATTTATTTGGAAAATATAAAATATATAGTAACAAAAGAGCAATTTGAAAATATAAGTTATAAAGTTGGTGATAACCTTGATTAGTAAAGATTTTATATGTAAATATTGCACAGAAGATAAATATTATAAAGGTGCTATTCATGGTTCAACGATTTATACACATGATTTAAAAGAAACACATGGTTATTCTGCAAGAATGGGAAGTAGAGAACGAGATTATATGAATATATTCATTTTAAAAGGTGAAAATGATAAATATGCAGGTTTAATGGTAGAAAACATTAATGGTGCAAGATATGTAGATATTAGATATTGTCCTTTTTGTGGTAGAAAAATATATGATAATGATATTAAAAGAAATAAAAATAAATAATTATAAATATGTTATAATTTAAGAGGGTGATGAAAGTGCCAACTAAAAAGGAATTTATTGATACATTTGAAGAAATGAAAAAAGAGTATTATAAATATTTTCATTATTCAAAGGAATTTGATACTTCATTAGATGATGAAATAAAAATTCAAAAAGAATTACCTTATACATTAGAAGAAAGAATAATGTACTCTATTTTACATTTAAAAAATCTAGCAATTACACAGGCAAAATTAGAACAAGCAGAAGAAATTATAGAAAATCAAAAAATAATTATTGATAAAGCATTAAAATTAATAGAACAATCAGATTATAAAGAAGTAGATAAGTTTTCACCAATACATATTGATATGGCAATAACTACTTTAAAAGATAAAAATATAAATGAATAATGTATGATTTTTATTAAATTTACTATAAAACTTTCACATTTTTCACAATCAATTAATGATATAATGTAGTTATAGAAGTATATAATCAAGGCAACAAATATAGTTGTCTTTTTTCATGTTTATATGAGAGTATAAAAAAACTTTGTAGCACCTTTATTTTCTTTTCAGTTCTATAATCTCCTTTATACTCTCATATAAGCATAGAAAAAGGTGCTATGCTTTATTTTGGGTAAGGAGATTTTTTATGTTAAAAAGTTGTAGTAGGTGTGGGAAGATACACGATTTTAATAAGACTTGTTATAAGAATAGACAAGTAAGAGGACTAACTGATGCTGATAAGTTCAGAAAGACTTATAAATGGCATAAGAAGAGTGATGATATAAGAGAAAGGGATAAACATTTGTGTAGATGTTGTCTAGCAAATATTTTTGAAACTACTCATATATTTAATTTTAACAAGTTAGAAGTTCATCATATAACACCATTAGAAGAGGACTTTAGTAAGCGATTAGATGATGATAACTTAATAACTTTATGTTGTTATCATCACAAGTTGGCAGACAACAATATGATACCAAGAAATATTTTATATAAACTTATAGATTTTAATTGTAACTTTGAAGAAATAAGGCAAGAGGTTGGCTCATTAACCATCCCCCCTGCCTTTTAATTTGTATTTTTATCTATGTTTCAAAACCTACCTGCCACCTAAAAGTGTAAAAAATGCCCAAAATGAAAAAATTCCATCAATTGTTGATAAGTTTGGAGGTGATAGATATGGGTAGACCAGCAAAGGCAATTGATACTAACTCACAAAAAATGAGTAAACAAGAAAGAAAAGCAAGAGAAGAAAATGAAAAAAAGTTAAGGGGTAACAATGATAATATAAAACCTTTTTCTTATCTTACTAAAAGACAGAAAGCAATCTTTAAAGATATTCTTAAAAACTTGAATCCTGATATATTAAGTAATTTAGATACATATTTACTAAATCAAACTGCAATTACTATTGAAAGACTTGAAAGTATTGAAAAGGAAATAAATAGTGCAGGTGAATATGATTATGTTGACAAGAATAATAAAAATAAAAAGGGTTACAGTTTAGATGCAAAAACTATCATAAATTTAAAGTCAGTTAGAGATATGTATTCTAAAGACTTTTTTAGATGTTGTAATGAATTGTCATTATCACCACAAGCAAGAGCAAAAATATCTATTAATACTCAACCTACAAAGAAGAAAACATTAATGGATATCTTGAATGATGAAGATGATGACAATGAAGAATAATATTTTAGAGAATCATCCAAGTTATATTTATGCAAAACAGATAGTTGATGGAACAATAAAGCCACCACCATTATTTTTTGAATTAAATGGTGAAAAGAAATTTATACCTCCTAAATATGTAAAAAAGCAATGTAAGATATTTTTAGATATCGCAGATGATAAATCTAGCAAGTATGTTATAAATGTTAGTAGAATTAAAAAAATTGATAAGATACTTAAAATATTGGTAATGGCGAAAGGTATCAAAGTTGGAAAAAGAATTTATGATGCACTTGCAGGATATCAATGGTTAATAATTGTTGCTAGTTTATGTACAGTTTATCGTGATGATAAAACAAGAAGAAGATATGAAACAATCATATTAGAAATATGCAGAAAGAATGGTAAAACCTTTATAGTTGCACTTATGGTTTTATTATTATTTTATTTAGAACCTAGATACTCACAATTTTATTCAGTTGCTCCAGATGGTGCTTTGGCAAAAGAAATTAAAAAAGCATTAGAACCACTTATAAAAGCCAATACAGAAGTTTTTGAAGATGGTGAGTTTAAGATATTAAGAGATTGTATAAGGCATACTCTAACAGAATCAATATATACCCCATTAAATTATTCTAAAGATAGAATGGATGGAAAAGAGCCAAATGTATTTGTTGCTGATGAAGTAGGAGCATTGCCAAGTGATTATCCAATAGAAGCGATGAGGTCAGGGCAGTTATTAGTTATAAATAAGTTAGGTTTCATTATATCAACTAAATATCCAACTGTTGATAATCCTATGGAAACAGAAGTAAGTTATGCAAAAAAAGTATTAGATAATACTTTACCTGTTCCTGATGAAACTGTGTTTGCCTTACTATATGAACCTGATGAAACTAAAAACTGGACTACTGATGATAACATTATTTTACAATCTAACCCATTAGCAATTGAAGTTGAGAAAATATATAAAGATTTAATTTCTAAAAGAAATAAAGCAATTGAAATGGAAAGTAAACGAGAAAACTTTTTAACCAAGCATTGTAATATTATATATCAAGGTGCAGGGACTGAAAGTTTTATAGATGTAACAGAAGTTCAAAAATGTAAAGTTGATAAAATTGAGTGGGCAGGAAAAGAAGTTTATATTGGTGTCGATTTATCTATGTCAAATGATAACTGTTCAGTTGCAATGACAAGTAATGATGATGATGTAATATTAGCAGAAGCAATATCATTTATACCGGAGGGCAGAATTGAAGAAAAAAATCAATTTGAAAAAATTAATTATAATGAATTTATAAATGCTATGAAATGTATCGCTTGTGGTGATAGAACAGTTGATTACAAAGTTATAGAAGATTTTGTTTTTGCAATAGAAAATAGATATGATGTAACAGTTATGGCAATTGGTTATGATAGATATAATGCTTTGTCATCTGCTCAAAAATGGGATGAAAAATACAATACTGTTCAAATAAGACAACACTCTGATACACTTCACCCACCTACTAAATTATTGTATGAAAAAATAATGGATGGTAAGTTTAAATATGAAGAAAATAAATTATTAGAAATAAACTTTCAAAATGCTAGATGTGTATATGATACAAATATGAATAGATATGTTAATAAGAAAAAATCAAATGGTAAAATAGATATGGTAGTAGCACTTATTAATAGTATTTATTTGTTACAACAAGAAGTATTCCTTGAAAATGGAAACTTTTTTGTACAGGTTGCATAACTTTCACACTTTTCACACTCTATTAATGATATAATGTATAGTAGATAAGTATAAATGAGAGGCAAACAGAAATGTTTGTTTTTTTCGTGTTATAGAAAGGAGGTATCACAATGTCAATATTTACTAGGTTTTTAAAACGAGAAGAAACACAAAATGTTGAAGTTACTGATGAAAACACATCAGAAGCAAATAATGACTCACCCCAAGATTTACTTTTAAAAAGTTTATTAAGAGGCGAAAAAATCACAAAAGAAAAAGCATTGTCAATACCTGCTATTTCTAGTGCAGTTGATAGAATTTCAAATTCAGTTGCTATCTTACCAATTAAAATGTATAAAAAAGTAATTGATGAAAATGGTATAGAAGCAGTTGAAGAAATTAAAAATGATATACGATTAAAAATTTTAAATATTCAAACTGGCGATTTACTTAATCCATTTAACTTAAAAAAATCAATAGCATACGATTATCTTACTGATAAAGGTGCTTATATTTACATTGAAAAAGAAAGAAATGATTTTAAATCATTGCGATATGTTGAACCTGATTATGTTTCATTTCAATCAAATTATGACCCAATATTTAAAGATGTTAAATATAATGTTTATGGCAAAGATTATGAAATGTATGATTTTTTAACAATTGTAAGAAATACGACATGTGGTTATAAAGGAACAAGTGCCATTGAAGAAATATCAAATTCAATAGAAACTGCTTTTACTACTATAATGTATGAATTAGGATTAGTAAAAAAGGGTGGTGCAAAAAAAGGATTTCTTACTGCTACTAGGAAATTAGGAAAAGATGAAATTAAATTATTAAAAGATGCTTGGAATAAATACTATGGTGGCAACAATGAAGAAAATGTAATTGTATTGAATGATGGTATTGATTTCAAAGAGGGTGCAAGTTCATCAGTTGAATTACAAATGAATGAGCGAAAGAAAACCTTAAAAGATGATATTAATGATGTATTTCATATTTCTTCTAATTATAGTGATACTATCAAGGATGCAGTAATGCCAATTATAAGTGCAATAGAAACAGAATTAAATAATCATTTCTTATTAGAAACTGAAAAAGATTCTTATTATTTTGCATTTGATACCAAAAAGATTACAAGGGGTTCATTAAAAGAAAGATATGAAGCATATAAAATTGCATCTGATACAGGTTGGATGACAAAAAATGAAATTAGATGTGAAGAAGATTATGATTCGATTGATGGACTAGATGTTGTAAGTATGAATTTAGCAAATGTCTTATATGATGTTAAAACTAAAAAGTATTATACACCTAACACAGGTTCAGTAATGAACATAGAAAAAGGAGGAGGTGAAAGCAATGAAAATTGAAGTAAGAAATGATAAGGTTATCATAGATGGATATGTAAATGCAGTTGATAGATTTTCTAAAATTCTTTACGATAAACGAGGGCAATTCGTAGAAAAAATAATGCCATCAGTTTTTCGTAGAGCATTAGAAAAAAATGATGCTATTAAAGTTCTTTTAAATCATGATTACGATAAAGAATTAGCAAATACAAAAGATGGTAGTGCTAATCTTTATGAAGATAACATTGGTTTAAGAGCCATTGTTGAAATAACTGATGCTGATGTTATAGAAAAAGCCAAAAAGAAAAAATTAAGAGGTTGGTCTTTTGGATTTGCTTGTAACAAAGATGAAGAAGTTGTTAATAATAGTGGATTAAGAGAAAGAAGTGTAAGAGATATTGATTTATTTGAAGTATCAATTATAGATGATAAAAAGATACCTGCTTACATAGGCACTAGCATAGAATTACGAGATGGCAACCCAACTGTTGTAGAATATAGAGATGAAGAGTTTGAAAATGACTCTTTTTCTTATGAAAAAGAAAATGAAGAACCAACACCAAATTTTAGTGATATGACTGCATCACAAAAGAGAGAAGTTTTAAATAGTGCTTATAGGCAATTATTTAAAGATGGTTGGTTAGAGGATTATGATGATGAATTTGTTTATGGGACAATTCAAGATGGTAGCCAATTGTATAAGATGCCTTATTCAATAACTGATGGAACAGTTAATATTGATAGCAATAATCAAGTTAAAGTTGTTCGTGGAGGTTATAAAGAAATAAGGTCAGATGAGGAAGTGCCTGAACAACCACCAAAAGTGGATGGTAAAAAAATAGATTACTCAAGTTATGAGAATGTTCTAAAAGAACTTAAAGGAGGAAAGTAAAATGAATAAGAAAAGTTTAGAAGAACAAAAAAATGAAAAAGTAACTCAAATGGATAAGTTACTAAATGATGTAAAGGCAGAAGAAAGAGCATTTACAGAAGATGAACAAAAACTATTTGATGAATTAAAAACACAAATAGAAGCAATTAACAACACTATGAAAGCATTTGAAGATAGTAGAGAGTTAGTTGATGATGAAAAGAAAGAAGAAGATAAAAAAGAGGAGGAAGAAAACATGGATGAAGAAAAAAGAGCATTAGAAATTGAACAAAGAGATATTGAGAACTTTGCTAAATTTATCAGAAATGAAGTATTGAATGAAGAAAGAGCAGAAACAGGTAGTCAATTCACTACTGGAGCAAATGGTGTAATTGTTCCAACAACAATTGCAAATAAAATTATTATGACTGCTCATAATATGTCGCCTATCCTAGATAAAGCCACTAAATATAATACGAAAGGTAATTTAGAGATTCCTGTTTATGGTGCTAATAATGGTGAAGATATCACAGTTGCTTATGGTGAAGATTTTACTGAATTAGTAGAAAAAGCAGGAAAGTTTACATCAGTAACTTTAAAAGATTATTTAATTGGTGCTTTAGCAAAAATTGGTAATTCTTTAATTAATAATACTGATATTGATTTAGTAAATGTTGTTATCAATATTATTGCTGAATATGTAAAATTATTCCTAGAGGGAGAAGTATTAAATGGTACTGCTGATAAGATTACTGGATGTAGTGGTATTCCTGCTTCACAAACAGTTGAATCAGAAGTAGCAGGTGTTATCTCTTATGATGATTTAGTAAAGGTAAAAAATAAAGTTATTCAATCATTCAGAAAAGGTTCTATTTGGGTTATGAATCAAGATACTCAAACAGTTCTTGAAACAATGAAAGATGGTAACGATAGACCAATCTTTGTACCAGACCCAACTGGTGAATTTGATGGTATGGTTCTAGGATATCCTGTTTATGTTTCAGATAATAAAGAGGGTATTGCAGAAGGTAAATCTCCAATCACATTTGGTAACTTTAGTGGTATTGCTTTAAAAACATCTAAATCTCTTGAAATTCAAGTTTTAAGAGAAAAATATGCTACTCAACATGCAACAGGTGTAGTTGCTTGGTTAGAGTGCGATGCTAAAATTGAACATCTTCAAAAATTATCTAAATTAACTATCAAAGCAAAATCAAACTAGGAGATAATTTATGTATCTAGTAAATAAAGCATTTGCTAATAGTCAAATATCTGCATCAAAGGGCAAGGTTATTGATATTAAAGATAAATCTTTAGCCACTGCCCTTGAAAGTGCAGGATTTGTTACTCCTTATTCTGAAAAAGCAATGTCTAATAAAGAAATGGAAAAAACCATCAAAGATTTAACAAAACAACTAAATGATAAGGATAGTGAAATACAAACTTTATCAGATAGAATTGCTGAATTAGAAGAAGAATTAAAATTAAAGTCAGAAGAAAATACTGATGATGAAAATAAAGATAATTTAGATAGTGGCGAAGAGTCAAGTGAAGATAATAAAGATAGTGAAGCATCTGGTGATGAAAATAAGGGTGATGGTTCAAACCCTGATGATAAATCAAATAAAGAACCAAAAACTGATAAAGAGTAAGTAATTTCGTTTGTTCAGGCGACTCCATGAAAGGAGAAATAGTTATGGTTACTAAAGTTAGTGAAATAACAGTAGATAGTTTAAAAAACTATTTACGATTATCTGATATTACAGAAGAAGATAAAAAATATCTTGAAACAATAATAAAAGTTGCTATTGATTATATTAAAAATAATACAGGATTGAATGATAAAGAATTAGAACGATATAATGATTTAGTTATTGTTGTATATGTTTTATGTCAAGACATGTACGATACAAGAACTTATTATGTTGATAATAATAATGTCAATAAAGTTGTTCAATCTATACTTGATATGCACTCAAGGAATTTACTATCATGAGTAATACTGTTAAAAATGCAGGTAAGTACAACAAACTAATTGAAATATTTAGTATTGAAAGCACTAAAGATGATGATGGATTTGAAAAACCAACAGAAACATCAATATTAAAAACTTATGCTAGTGTAAAAACAACTAAAGGTTATACACTTATTCAAAATAATTCTGATTTTGAAAAAGCATATACTAATTTTACAATTAGATATCCTGCTAATATTGTGATTACAAGAGATATGAAAATAAAATTCAATGGTAAAACTTTTTCTATTGAATATTTAAATAATATTAACGAAGATTCTATTGAATTAGAAATACAAGCGAAAGTTGTTGATAAGTAGTGGCACACTTCAATCAAGAATTGCCAAATGACTTAATAAAAGAATTTGAGGAATTGGCAATAGCAACACCTAAAATGATGGGTGAAATGACAAAGGCAGGTGCAGAAACAGTTGCAAGAATTGTTAAAAATAACATGTCAAAGTCATTTAAAAAAACTGACAGATTAAGTAAGTGCTTATTTGTTTCAAAAACATATAGAACACCATCAGATGATGGAATTAATAATAAAGTTATGATTTATGGTTATTTGGATGCTGAAAAAAAGCATCCTGCTCCATTAGTTGCTATGGCAAGGGAATATGGAACAAGTCATGGTGAAGCAAAGAAACCTTTTTTTAGAAAATCATTTAAAAAAACTGATATTGAAAATGCTATGAAACAAAAAGAAAAAGAATACTTACCAAAAGGATGATTAGATTATGAATAATGAAATAGAAAAAATATTAGATGAATTTAAGGTAGATAATAAGAAAATACCATTTGCATTTTTAAGATATAGAGGTAAATCTAAAACATATATAACATATATGGAAATTGAAAATAATCCTTTATTATGTGGTGATGATGCACCAATTTATAGTGCTTCATCATTCGATTTTGATATTTATAGTGATGGCAATTATTTAACAATTGTTTCAGAGTTAAAAAAAGTTATGTTGGAAAATGGTTTTACATGGATAGAAGATAGTATTGATATGTATGAAGAAGATACAGGATTTTATCATAAAACTATAACCTTTGCTAAAGAGAGGAGAATTTAAAATGGCAAGAATTGGTTTAAAGAATTTTAGATATTCATTATTAGATGAAAATGAAAAAGTTAAAGAACCTAAAACACTAGGTAAAGCAATAGATTGTAAAGTATCTCTTGAATTAAATAGTGCTGAATTATATGGTGATGATGGACTTTGTGAAAGTGATTACACTTTTAACAAAGGAACAGTAACAATTACTGTTGATGATGATGATGACACTATTCTAGCACCTTTACTAGGTCATGATATAAGTGAAGATGGTGAAATTGTTCGTAAAGATACAGATGTTGCTCCATATATTGCATTTGGTAGAATTTTAACAAAAATTGTTGGTGGTGTTTACAAGTATAAAGTTGAATACTTATCAAAAGTTAAATTTAAAGATACTATGCCTGATGAAGCAACAAAGGGTGAATCTATTGAGTTTACTACTGTATCAATTGAGGGTTCTGTAATGAGAAAAACAGATGGCGAATGGTCTAAATCAAAAACATTCACAACTTATAAAGATGCTAGTGATTATTTAGATAGTTTATTAACTGCAACTACAAATGTTACTCCAGCATCATATAGTGCAAAAAGTACAACTAAATAGTATATAAATCTTTTCGAAGAAACAGTGAAAAAATCTGGTAGAAGAAAGGGTAAAGAACTAGAAAATAATTATCTAGTCTTTACTCTTTTTTTTGTTATATAAGGAGGAATTTAAAAATGAAAGAAAAAGAAACAATATTTACAGTTAATGGAAAAGAATATAAAGCAATATTTAATCTTAATGTTATGCAATCAATCCAAGTAGAATATGGAACATTTGAAAGTTGGGGAGAATTAACAGATGGTTTTGTCTATGATGAAAATGGTGAAAGAAAACTTAAATTAGATAGAGATGGTAACCCTATTACAAAGAAAGTTAAAAATGAAAATGGCGAAGAAATAGAAGTTGAAGTATACGAAACAAAGGAAGTAGACATAAAAGCATTGATTTTTGGAATTAAAGAAATGATAAATGAAGCCATTGATATTGATAATGAAAACAATCAATTAAATCAACCTTTATTAACTGAAAAACAAGTAGGTAGATTAATAACTGCAATGGGTATTGAAAAGGCAACAAGTAAATTAAATGAAACAGTTATTGAATCAACAAAGGATGATACCCCAAAAAACGAGTAGTCCACGAGGAAGAAAAGGATAAACCAATAGATTTCTCGTGGTTTTCATTTATAGGAGTTTGCAAGTTAGGATTTTCTGAAAAAGAAGTTTTTAGAATGACTTTAAGAAAGTTTAATAAATTGTGGGAGCATTACAAGTATTATCACGATATAGAAAAGAGTACAACTTATGCCCAATTAGAAAAAGAGCAATCAGAAGATGATGAATGGTTAGATTAGGAGGTGTAATATGGCAAGTTCATTTGGTGGAACAGTAAAATTAACAGGTGAAAGTGAATATATTAAGGCATTGCGAAACATTAATAGTAATTTAAAAGCAGTTAGTAGTGAACTAAAATTAACATCAACAGAATTTACAAATAATGGTGCTAAAATAGGCGATTTGCGAAGTAAAAATGATGCTTTAAATAAAAAACTACAAGAAGAGCAAAATGTTGTTAAAATATGCACAGAAGCCATCAAAAATTTTACTGAACAACAATCAAAAAATAAAACAGAAGTTGATAAATTAAAAAATTCATTAAATAGTGAACAACAAACACTTGAAAAAATGAAAAATAGTACAACTGCAACAAGTTCAGAAATATCAAAACAAGAAAAGGTTGTTGCTGATTTAGAAAAAGAATTAACAAAAGCAGAAACAAGTTATGATAATAATAATAGAAAGATTAACGATTATAAAGTTAAGATGAATAATGCTAAAACTGAATGTAGTGATTTATCTAAAAAGATTCAAGATAATAATGCTATTTTAGATAAGGCAGGTAATAGTTTTGATAATGATGCTAAATCAATTAAAGATTTTTCTGATGAAGAAGAAAAAGCAGGTAAAAGCACTCTCACACTAGGTGATTTAATAAAAGGAAACTTAATTAGTGAGGGTATTATTGCAGGTATTAAAGGA
>ERZ777011.1800-NODE-1800-length-20245-cov-55.763447_pt1 | contig 20245 bp, 19 predicted proteins | sample MGYA00374964_ERZ777011 | MGnify/ENA primary metagenome ERZ777011 (study PRJEB29310, sample SAMD00008975) | mouse gut metagenome | study: EMG produced TPA metagenomics assembly of the Metagenome analysis of fecal microbiota from mouse which was promoted... | reverse complement strand
GAGGCTTTTTTTATGTAGTGGCGTTAACACTTGTTATTAAACACCCTCTAAAATTTTCCAATTGGCAAGGGGGAGGAGGGAATCGGACTAATCTGAGGAGGGATGCCATGCGAGGAAGGTATGTCAGGGGGATAACAAAGAGAACGTCGCCGGTGGCGACTATAGGGAGAGTGGAGGCTCATCTGCCCCCTGAGGGGCTCAGGGGGATAACCACGATGGCGTCCTCTGCGAGGACTACGGAGCGTGAGCCGGTGGGATGCGGTATACCCCTGACAGGTCAGGGGGTTAACCACAACATAGTCCTCTGCGAGGACCACAGGGGACGTGGGCGCAGAGGACTGCAGGGGGTGGACGGCTGGGTGCGCCCCCTACCCGCAGCGGAGTCGTCGCAGACGACGATTTCGTGGTTAACCCCTCGATGATAATCGAGGGGAGGGGGACGGGGGTGCAGGGGGACTCAGGGGGATATGAAAGCTCCCCTTGGGAATCTCTATTCGCCAAGGGGAGCTACGTCAATTTATCGTTTTGATTTCAGTGGTGCCGGAGGAGGGCGCAATGTATTGCGCCTGTACTGCGGCGCCGGCTGGGGGACTGGCTCTCCCCCTGACGGGTCAGGGGGCTAACCGTGGTAGCGTCCTCTGCGAGGACTGGAATTGTCAATTGTCAATTCTTTGCGGAGTAAAGTGGCTGAGCCATCAATTGTCAATTGTCAATTGTCAATTGTCCATTGTCAATTGTCCATTGTCAATTGAATTGTCAATTGGATTTATTCGGGCACTGCGAAGATTACGATGCGGTTCCAGTCGTTGGTTTCGTAGATCTGGGTGTTGCTGCCGGCAGCTTCGAGGATGAGGCGGTTGGCGTCGATGCCGTAGTCGCCGGTGAGGATGTCAGCCACAGCCTGTGCGCGGCGTTCTGAGAGCTTCATGTTGTATTCGGAAGTACCGGTGTCTTCGTCGGCGTAGCCTCTAACGATGATCTGGGTGTCGGGGTTAGCCTTCATGAATTCGGCGATGTTGTAGACGTTGACCATTTCCTCGGATGATACGTAAGCTGAGTTGAGCTTGAAGCGTACGGTGGGGAAGAGTGTGATGTCTGATTCAACAGCCTGAACTTCGGTAACTTCGGGGCATGGGAGCTGAGCTTCGGCAGCTGCGAGGGCTGCGGATGTTGTTGCGAGTGCGCCACGGAGGTCGTTGACTTTGGCATTTGCGCTGTTGAGGGCGTCGATGTATTCGCAGGGGTTATACTTCTTGAAGCTTGAGCCTGTGAAGTGGATGGTGAAGCCGCCGATTGCGGTGATGTTTATGTCAACGGGTTTTCCGTAAGCTTCGTTGTTGAAGTTGTCGCCGTAGAATGATGCGCGGCCTTCGGCGAAGAAGTCAACATATTCGCTCAGACGGAAGCGGAGCTGCAAGCCGGCTGATACGGGGAACATCCACTGGTTTGACTTGATTTTGCCGTCGCCATCTTTGATGTTGCCCAGTTCGGGGTGGAATTTATAGATGAATGAGCTTCCGAGTCCGATGTATGGAACCATTGAGAATACTCGCCGGGGGTTGTAGCCGCCGATTGAGTTAAACATGTCCCACATGAAGTCAACATTCAAATTTGCGAGGCGGGCTGAAGCTGTGACGCCCTGATTCCAGTGCATTGTGCCGTAATAGGCTGAGAAGCGGAAGCCTAAGTAGGGGGAGATCCAGCGGCCTACACCTAAATTATATGTGGCAGTGAGCTTGCGGGAGTCATCACCCTTTGCGCGGCTGTTTTCAACGAAAGGCGACTGGATGCCGGCGCCTAACTGGAGATACCAATTATCTTTCCATGAACCTGGGCTGTAATGGTCGTTGCAATCTACGGGCTCTACGGTAACTTCTTCTTCCACTACGACTGCGGTAGCATCCTGAGCCATTGCTTCATTTGCGCTAAACAGCATTCCGCCGATAGCTGCAAGGAGTAACGTGTTCTTTTTCATTCTCTCGTGATAGTTAAATGAAACATGAAGTTTTTTTGATACTTTTAAAAATAGTTTTTAGTAAGTATGACTTAGTTAAAATCTCTTGTTGAAACGTCACCCGGGCTCTCTCCATTCGACTTCATCGGAAGCAGCTCTGGTGCTGTTTTGGATTTATAACATTATTCAACTTTTGTTTGTTCAAGAAAAGTAAAAATCATGGGGATTTTAACATTTTGGAGGGGGACGGATCGGACATATCGGACGGATCGGATCATGAACCATGATGGCGTTGCCGGATCCCCCTGAGGGGCTCAGGGGGTAATCGAGATAACGTCGCCGGTGGCGACTGGGGGAGGGAGGGTCTTCTGCCCCCTGACGGGTCAGGGGGTTAACCACTACACAGTCCTCTGCGAGGACTACGGGGCTGCTATACACTTCGGAGTCTGTGTGTGTTTATTGTTTAAGGTGCATTTTATTGTGCACGCACATTGCTCCGTGTTTTATTTTGATTAATTTTGCAGGGAAATAGAATTGGCAGGATGAGCTTCATATAGAGAATTGATGATTCATCTTTATATTTATAGTGAGTTCTTCTTTATATAGAGCCCATCTTATATAGGACAGCATATAGAATTGAGAGTATGAGTATTATTATATTAGGTATCGAGTCGTCGTGTGATGACACGTCGGCTGCGGTTATACGTGACGGGTTGCTGATGAGCAATGTCATAGCTTCGCAGGAGGTACATGCGGAGTATGGCGGCGTGGTGCCTGAACTGGCGTCGAGGGCGCATCAGCAGAACATCCTTCCGGTGGTTGACACGGCTTTGCGCCGGGCAGGGGTTGACAAGCATGAGCTGAGCGCCATAGCGTTTACCCGCGGTCCGGGTCTATTGGGGTCGCTGCTGGTGGGAACATCGTTTGCCAAGGGGATGTCGCTTGGGCTTAGGGTGCCGATAGTGGATGTGAACCATCTTCACGGGCATGTGCTGTCGCATTTCATCCGCCGGGAGGAGGGGGATGTGGTGCCGGAGTATCCCTACCTGTGCCTTTTGGTGTCGGGCGGCAACAGTCAGATAATCCTTGTGAGAAACTATAATGACATGGAGGTGCTGGGGCAGACCATCGACGACGCTGCCGGCGAGGCGTTTGACAAGTGTGCGAAGGTGATGGGACTCCCCTACCCCGGCGGTCCGCACATCGACCGACTCGCTGCGGAGGGTGATCCGAAACGGTTTAAGTTTGCCAAGCCCCATATCGCTGGTCTTGACTATAGCTTCAGCGGACTTAAGACATCTTTTCTGTATACGCTGCGTGATGCGTTGAAGGAGGATCCGCACTTCATCGAGAATAATAAGGCAGACCTTGCGGCTTCGCTGCAACGCACCATAATCGACATACTTATCGACAAGCTTGACAAGGCGGTGAAGCAGACGGGAGTCAAGACTGTGGCTATAGGTGGCGGTGTGTCTGCCAATTCTGGTGTTCGTGCCGCCGTAGCCGACTACTGCGAGCGCCATCACCTCACGGCGTTTATCCCGCCAAGGCTTTTCACCACCGACAATGCGGCGATGGTGGCGATAGCGGGATATTATAAGTATCTTGATAAGAAGTTTTGTAGATATGACGAGGTGCCGTATGCGAGATTTTCGATCAATTGAAAATTGACAATTGACAGTTGACAATTTTTCAATTGACAGTTGACAATGGACAGTTGATTCTGCGGCGCCCTCTCCATGTCCTCCATCTACCTGCCCCCATCTCCCTCCCCATCCCCCCGATTAGCATCGAGGGGTTAACTATGATAGCGTCCTCTGCGAGGACTACTGGGATGGAGGGTGGAGTCCTGTCTCTCCCCCTGACGAGTCAGGGGGTTAACCACGAGAACGTCGCCGGCGGCGACTGGGGGTGGATGATGGGTGCTGTCCCCCTGACAGGTCAGGGGGTTAACCACAACATAGTCCTCTGCGAGGACTACAAGGGAATCGCCTACTCGCATCGAAGTCGTCACAGACGACGATATCTTGGTTAACCCTTCGATGCTAATCGGGGGAGGAGGGACGAGGTGACAGGGATAGCCGCTACCCGCATCGGAGTCGTCGCAGACGACGATGTATTGGTTAACCCCTCGATGCTAATCGGGGGGACGGGGACGGGGCGACGGGACAGCAGCCACCCGAATCGGAGTCGTCGCAGACGACGTTATCTTGGTTAGCCCCCTGACCTGTCAGGGGGATGGATGGACGGGTCGGCGGCGCAGTCCTCGCAGAGGACGTTATTGTGGTTAGCCCCCGGATCCATCCGGGGGGGAGGGGCAGGGCGGCTCGGCTACGGAGTCCTCGCAGAGGACGTTATTATGGTTAGCCCCCTGATACTTCTGGGGGACCGCGTAGGATGTTATTGTTGTTATCCCCCGGATTCATCCGGGGGCGGTTAGTTCCCGGATCTATTCAGGTGGCTGGTTAGACCCCTGACTCGTCAGGGGATACTTTGGAGTAAGATATGAATCAGGCATTAGAATTACTTAAGGTGTGTGGTGAGGCGGGGGTAACATTTGCCTCTGCCGAGAGCTGCACAGGTGGAAATATAGCGCATCAGATCACACTGATACCGGGGTCGTCATCGGTATTCATGGGTGGCGTCGTGTCGTATAACAACGAGGTGAAGATGCGTATTCTCGGGGTGAAGGAGGAGACACTGGCTGAAAACGGCGCAGTGAGCCTCCCCGTGGTGAGAGAGATGGCGCAAGGTGTGCTGAATGCCACCGGGGCACAAGTGGCAGCCGCCACAAGCGGCATAGCCGGACCCGGCGGAGGAAGCCCGGAGAAGCCTGTAGGGACTGTATGCATAGCAGTCGCCACCGCCGACGGCTATTGCCGAGCGACAGTGGCGAAGTTTAGGGGTAACCGCGAAGAGATAATCAACGCAGCCACGGCTGAAGCATTAGCGATGGCTACAGATACCGTCAAGGCTCAATGCCGAGGAAATTGCCGTCAAGGTCAAACAGAAGGTCAAGACCGTTGATCAGCTCTACCTCGTAGCCGTTGATTTCCACAGAAATCTCATTTATGCCCGAAGTCGGGTAATTGAGGCTCACATAGCTCTGAATAGGTAGCGGAACTATGCCCGAGGGGACGGTCATGCCCATCGGGGCATCTACGTCCAACCAATCGCCGGTGGAATTGAACTCCACCTCGTAGCCGCTCACGAAGCGCACTTCGTAGTCAGCGCCGGGATGGCTGCCGTCACGTTCCACCTTGGCGATAGTCTCGCCGGAGAAGTATGTTGAGATAAAGTTTTTCGCATTTACGGGTAACTGGTCGGGAGACAGGGGAGTGTCTTTGTCATCATCGCTGGAGCAACTCCATGCCATTGCGGCGAAAAGGGCGATGAAAAGAAATGATAAGGTCTTTTTCATAACAGTGTGTAATTGCTTAAACGTAGATAGTTCGAAGATAAAACACCTTCCGGCGGTAAATAGTTCCCTCCAAGAGTAAAAAAACGTGACAGTAATCTAAATTCCGTCAAAAAAGTTTGTATATAAGGCAAAAAGTGCTTAACTTTGCAGCCGAGTTTTGTGGCACATCCTCGAAAGACGCTATTATAGATGCACTTAGCGCCGATATGAGACGTGAGATGGCGGCCACAAGGCATTGTGACTAACAAATAGTAAAAACAAAGAGATAAAAACCAACAGCCATGTCAAAAATTTGTCAGATTACAGGCAAGAAAGCGATGGTGGGCAACAATGTGTCGCACTCAAAGCGTCGCACCAAGCGCAAGTTTGATGTAAATCTCTTCAACAAGAAATTCTTCTGGGTTGAGGAGCAAGCTTGGATTACCCTAACCATTTCCGCCGCAGGTCTTCGCACCATCAACAAAAAAGGTCTTGACGCCGCTATCAAAGAGGCGATCACCAAGGGTTATATAACAGAAATCAATTACTTAGACATACTATAAGAAGATGGCAAAGAAAGCTAAAGGCAATCGCGTTCAGGTCATCCTCGAATGCACCGAACACAAGGCATCTGGCATGCCCGGAACTTCGCGTTACATCACTACAAAGAACCGCAAGAACACTACCGAGCGTCTGGAGTTGAAGAAATACAACCCCATTCTCAAGAAAGTTACTGTACACAAAGAAATTAAATAATTCACTGACTCATGGCAAAGAAAACCGTTGCATCTCTGCAAAAAGGCGAAGGTCGTACCTATAGCAAGGTCATCAAGGTCGTTAAGTCGGCGAAGACTGGTGCATACACCTTCCAGGAACAGATGGTTCCCAATGATCTCGTAAAAGAAGCGCTCAAATAATCAATCGTGAGCAAATTTTATCCGATACAAGACGCCCGGATTTCCCGACAGAGGGAAATCCGGGCGCTTCTTTTTCAAGCCGTGACAGAGAAGGGGAAACGACACTTTCTTATCTAAAAACATGCTCCAAAACATTGTTGAGTGGCACTCTTTACAAACATTTACTAATTTTTAAGATTTATATTTGTTTTTATCATTTAAAAGCCCTAAATTCGTGATTTAAATATTGGACTGATTTAAAAACCAATTCAATAGAATTCTTTTGTTTATCACATTAGCGATCATCAATCTGTACCGAAAACTAATCAATAACCCTATTATAAATGAGCTATCTAAAGTTTGATAAAAACCTGATGATTAATTTGGAGCAGTCACTCCCGAAGGAGATGCTCCGAACGAATCAGACCGGAGCGTATCATTGCACCACGATAGTTGACTGCAACACCCGCAAGCAACACGGGCTTCTTGTCGTGCCCATACCTGAGATGGGCAACTCATGGCATGTCATGCTATCCTCGCTCGATGAGACCGTCTATCAGCACGGCGCGCCGTTCAACCTCGGGCTCCATCGCTATAGCGGCGGTGTGATGAGCCCCAACGGACATAAGTATATCCGCGAATTCGACTGTGAGAGCGTGCCGCGCACCACTTACCGTGTCGGGGGCGTGATCCTCACCAAGGAGAAGATCTTTATCTCACACGAAAACCGTATCCTGATCCGCTACACTCTCGTGGAAGCACATTCACCCACAACACTGCGCTTCCGTCCGGTGCTCGCCTTCCGTGATGCCAACGAGCTATGCATAGCCAACGATGCCATCAACACAGAGATTCCGGAAATCAATAATGGCGTGTCAGCCTGTCTCTACAAGGGCTACCCTACCCTTTACATGCAATTCAGCCACAAACCCACATGGACATACGAGCCTAACTGGTATAACGGCTTCGAATATGTGAAGGATCTGGAAAGAGGCGTGCCCTACACTGAGGATCTTTGGGTGCCCGGTTATTTCGATGTGCCCATCAAGAAGGGTGAGTCAATCATATTCTCAGCCGGACTTAGCGAAGTGTCACCACGCTCGCTCGCCAAGATGTATGAGAAAGAGATAGCACAGCGCACTTGCCGCACATCATTCTTCAACTGCTTGAAAAACGCAGTGAAGCAATGTTACCTCAACACACCTGACGGCAATATGTATCTGCTCTCAGGTTATCCTTGGGGTAAAATCCTCGCCCGCAACACATTCATGGCACTCCCGGGAGCCACTATAGCCATCAACCACCGTGAAGACTTTGAAAAGATCACGGAAACAGCGTTGAAAGCCGCCAAACATTTCATGGAAACAGGTGAGCTTGACCCGCGCATACAGGGTATAGACCTCCCTGACATCCCTCTTTGGGGTATTTGGGCGCTCCAGCAGTATGCTAAGGCTTACGGACGTGACGAAGCCCGCAAACGCTATCTGGATACCATAATTAAGACCATCAACTTTATACTCGATCAGAAACATCCGTTCCTCAAAGTGGATGAAAACGGCATGTTGACCACCGACGGCACTCAAAAGCCGATGTCGTGGATGAACGCATCGCTTGGCGGCCGCCCCATCGTGGCTCGCACAGGCTATCTCGTAGAGTTCAACGCTCTCTGGTATAATGCGCTTATATTTGCTTCACGTCTCACCGAGGGTACTCCCGACGAGGAGAAGTTCAAAGGGATTGCAGAGAAGATGGCACAACCGTTTATCACCATGTTCCTGAACGATTACGGATACCTCTACGACTATGTTAACGGCACTTACGCCGATCCGTCAGTTCGCCCCAACATGGCAATTGCAATCGGTCTCGACTACTCTCCGCTTGACCGCCGCCAGCGCAAACGCGTGCTTGACATCGTGACTCGTGAGCTTCTCACTCCGAAGGGACTCCGCACCCTCTCGCCGAAGAGCTACGGCTATCGTCCGAACTATCTTGGTTCACCGGAAGACCGTGAAATGGCTCTGCACAACGGACCCGCACGTCCGTGGCTCATGGGCTTCTATAGCGACGCTTATCTCAAAGTATTCGGCATGAGTGGTATAAGCTACATCGACCGTATGCTTATCGGTTTCGAGGACGAGATGACACAAGGTTGCATCGGTTCACTGTCTCAGCTTTATGATGCCAACCCGCCGTTTACCGGACGCGGTGCCATAAGCCATGTGACCAATGTGGCTGAAGTGCTCCGCACGCTTACCACTCTCAAAAAATTCATAATGGACTAAATATCTTCACACACCCATGAAAGCATTAATGTTCGGGTGGGAATTCCCCCCTCACATCCTCGGCGGTCTGGGCACTGCCAGCTACGGTCTCACAAAGGGCATGTGGGAGTGTGGCGATATGGATATCACATTTGTAATTCCAAAGCCATTCGGTGACGAGGAAAAACACTTTGCCAACATCATCGGTATGTCACAGGTTCCTATCGCATGGCGTGATGTAAGCCGTGATTATGTGGAGCAACGCATCGGCAATGTGATGAACCCTGATCTTTATTTCAAACTGCGTGACCATATTTATGCCGATTTCAACTATATGCGCACCAACGACCTCGGATGTCTTGAATTCTCAGGTCGTTACCCTGACAACCTCGTGGAGGAGATAAACAACTACTCCATCTGTGCCGGAGTTGTGGCTCGCACCGTTGATTTCGACATAATACACTCTCACGACTGGCTCACCTACCCTGCCGGCATACATGCAAAGCAAGTGTCGGGCAAACCGCTTGTGATACATGTACATGCCACCGAATTTGACCGTTCACGAGGGAAACCCAACCCCACAGTGTTCGGTATCGAAAAAGATGGTATGAACAACGCAGACCACATCATTTGTGTGTCAAACCTCACACGCGACACCGTTATTAACAATTACGGCATCGATCCTGCAAAAGTGACCACAGTACACAACGCTGTGACACCTCTTACTCCGGAACAGCTCAATGTGCCTGAACATAAGTCGAAGGACAAAGTGGTGACGTTCCTCGGTCGTATCACAATGCAGAAAGGTCCTGAATACTTTGTCGAGGCAGCCGCAAAGGTGCTTAAAAACAACCCCAATGTGCGCTTCGTCATGGCTGGTAGCGGTGACATGATGAACAAGATGATTCTTCTTGCCGCAGAGCGTGGTATCGCTGACCGTTTCCACTTCCCGGGTTTCCAGCGAGGCAATCAGGTTTATGAGATGTTAAAGGCTTCCGATGTGTATATCATGCCTTCTGTTTCAGAACCTTTCGGTATATCGCCTCTTGAAGCGATGCAGATGGGAGTACCCTCCATCATCTCAAAGCAAAGCGGATGTGCCGAAATCCTTACCAATGTCATCAAAACAGATTACTGGGACATCGACGCAATGGCTGACGCAATACACTCTATCGTCACCTACCCTGCCATGTACCAGCAGCTGCGTGAGGACGGTCTCGCCGAAGTAAACCAAATCACATGGGACAAGGCAGGACAGAAAGTGATAAATATTTATAACAAAGTATTAAATCGATAAAAGTTTTGAGCTGTAATGACTCAAAACTCACAACTCAAAACTAATAAGACCAATGAAAGCAATTTGTTTCTATTTTCAGATCCATCAGCCATTCCGTCTGAAAAGATATCGCTTCTTCGACATAGGTAACGACCATTACTATTACGATGATTTCGCTAATGATGACATCGTTACCCGCATTGCTCAGCGCAGCTATATACCCGCAGCCGAAAGCCTTCTCAAAATGATTGAGGAATCAAAAGGCAAATTCAAATGCGCACTCTCAATCACCGGCACAGCCCTTGAGCAGTTCGAGCAGTACGTGCCTGAATTTATCGACCTCCTCAAGAAGCTCGCCGACACCGGCTGTGTTGAATTCCTTGCCGAGACATACGCTCACTCACTCTCATCATTGGCAGATCCTGAAGAATTCGCAAATCAGGTGAAAGTGCATGACGAGAAGTTAAAAGAGCTGTTTGGTGTGCAGCCAAAGGTGCTCCGCAACACTGAGCTTATCTATAGCGATGAACTTGCTCCTCAGATACTCGCAATGGGTTACAAGGGTGTTATCACCGAAGGTGCAAAGCATATCCTCGGATGGAAATCTCCTAACTATGTCTACAGTGCAGCTTCAGCTCCCAAGTTGAAGATACTTTTGAAGAATGACAAATTCAGCGATGATATCTCCGACCGCTTCAGCAATACTTCTTGGGACGAATATCCTCTTACCGCCGACAAATATATCGACTGGATCGCAAACACTCCCGCTGAAGAGCAGATTGTGAACCTCTTCATGAATCTTGAAGTGTTTGGTGACTTCCAGCCCCGCGAGACAGGTATATTCCAGTTCCTCGAAGCTCTTCCCAGATTCGCCGAAGAGCGTGGCATAGAGTTCTGGACTCCCACCACCGCTGTGTCCAAGCTGAAAGCTGTGGCTGAACTCTCTGTTCTTCACCCCATCTCTTGGGCTGACGAAGCTCGTGACACCTCTGCTTGGTTAGGTAACAAACTGCAGAACGAAGCTTTCAGCAAACTCTACTCTGTGAGCGAACGTGTGCGTCTTTGCGAAGACCGTCGTCTGAAACAAGACTGGTTCTATCTTCAGGCTGCTGACCATTTCTTCTACATGTCTACCAAGAACATGCATGACGGTTCGGTACACTCTCAGTTCTCACCCTACGACACTCCATTTGATGCCTTCACTAACTATATGAATGTCCTTGCCGACTTCATCGTTCGTGTTGAAGAGCAATATCCTATGTCTATCGACAATGAGGAACTTAGCTCACTTCTTACCACTATCCGTAATCAGGAACGTGAGATAGAAGTTCTCAACAAAGAGGCAGAATCAATGCGTAAGAACATCGAGCACTTCAATGAAGAGCATCTTCTCCGCGAAAAAGAAGCTGCTCCCGAAGAAAAGAAGGCCGCTAAGAAAGCTCCCGCTAAATCCGCCGCAAAACCTGCAGCTAAAAAGGCTAAAAAGTCAACTGCCAAAGCTAAGGATGAAGCTCCCAAAGCTGAATAATAGCATCTCGAACACAGACTAACTATTTATAAAATTCACCCGCATCTCACTTCTTTGGGATGCGGGTGAACTTTTATTCTCCCGGAGCGTAATAAATTAAAGAGAGCCGGGATTATAAGATAACATCAGCCGGCGGCTATCATATTTTTATAAGTATCAACTATTAAATTACATATTTATGGGCGGAATGAATGGGAGAACCGACCTCTTCACATCTTTGATAGTCGGCATCGCAGGTATCGCAATGATTGTTTTACACAATCGCCTTGACATAATGGCTTGGATTGTAATCATGATTGGTGTCATGTTTATAATACCGGGCGTTTTCTCCGTATTGATAGGAGCATTAAGCAAAGAACGTAAAAGCACTACGTCAGTACTCGCTGGAATCGGTGCGATAGCATTAGGCGTTATCATGTGCGCCATGCCAGAGCCATTTGCCGGAATAATGGTCACCATATTTGGTGTATTGCTTATTATCATCGGCGGTTATCATCTTTGCTTTGTGGCATGGCTGTCACGACCATTTGTGCTTCCGTTTTATTACTATATCATACCGGTATTGTTGATTGTAGCAGGTGTGATTGTAATGTTCACAAGTGTGCGCACCATTAATAATATAGTATTGCTTGTAACCGGAATTGCATTTGTTTGTTCGGCTGTAAGTTCCCTCATGGAATGGATAGCCACTCACCCCAGCCATCGTAACGACACCACCTCATTGCCTACGGCTGAGAAACCTGAAATTAAGGAATAAAATCGCAAAAACTTCATATAGGTTAAGCCATTTTTACGTTCAAGTAATCTGTTTTGATTATAAATAAGGATTACTAAGCGCTAAAATACTTAAATTTAGGTATGGTAAGCGATGTAGATTCTTACTAATTTTGCATACAGATAATTATACGAAATAAAAAGCTTATACAAGTAGGTTAGGTAATCTAATATATAGATTTCAAAATGCTATTGTTAAACGATGCGGCATCCGGTTGTGACAACTATATGCCGCATTGATATTTTTTATCGAAGCGTGTATAACGGACTTGAATCATACCTTGGCAATGCCACAAGATGCAATTGCGGCTTCTCTCCCCCATCGGAAAGATTTACAAAACCATTTCCTAACCGGGTAACGCCGATTCGCTCCAAGGCAGCTGACACAGCTCCCAATGCTTTTTCAGGGGTATTATTATCATGGCTCAGATGGCACAGGTACACATTGCGAACCTCCGGACGATATATGCTCGCTATATACTCTGCAGTTACCGCATTATCCATGTGACCGTTGTTTGCGGCTATCCTCGCCTTTAGATACTCAGGATAAGCGCCAAGACGCAGCATTGTCTCATCATAATTTGCTTCCAGCACTATGTATTCCGCTTTACGCATGTAATAATCAACACGCTCACTCACACACCCTAAATCTGTGGCGATGGCAAAATGACGGTTTCCGTGAGTGATAAAAAATCCGGCATTGTCAGCTCCGTCATGCATCACATCAAAGGCTGTGACCTCAAAATTCCCCAATTTGAAAGGAAATTCCTTGTAGATAGCCACATGAAAGTCCTTTATACGGCGTGACACACTGTGACGGCGCAATATACCGTTGAATGCTTTAGGAGTGCAATATATCTTTATATGCTTGTAAGAACGGACTATGTTATAGACATACCTTATATGATCGCCGTGGTCATGAGTAAGACATATCCCCTTGATAGAATTCATTGATATCCCGTTTGATTTCAACGATTCCACCACCTTTTTAGTGTCAACGCCTGCATCGATGAGGAAACCGCTCTGCCTGTCCCCTATGTAGGAACAGTTTCCGCTGCTTCCACTTCCGAAGCTCATGAAAAATATATGGTCGGTAGGTGTCATTGGAGCCATCTCGTCAAGTATTTTCCCGGCTTGACGTTCAGCCTTCATCCTACGCACTATGTCATCCATCTTTTTGGCAGGAATCACCTCAAAATCCCCATCCATTCGCTCCTGAAAGTCATCAAGACCGTCAAAGAGCCCCGGGATGTGGTAATCGTTATTATTTTTACGTGATTTTGCCATATTGAAATAATTATTTAAAACTGTTAATCAGAGGATGTAGCCCGTCTGTCAATCAAACAGCAGGAAGATAGTAGGAATCTTATCATAGTCATATTTTCTTTTACCCCATGCCGACAATGAAAGTGTTAATATGATCTGATTGGGACCGGTGATATCGGATGCAACGCATAGTTTCATATTTCCCGGCATTTGTTTCACCAGCTCTGCGATAAGCTTATTGTTACGGTAGGGAGTCTCTATGAATATCTGCGTCTGCCGTTCATTGCGTATACGGCGTTCCATCTCCCTAAGCTTTGCGGTACGTGATTTAGTCTCGTAGGGAAGATAACCGTTAAATGCGAAGCTCTGACCGTTGAAGCCCGACCCCATCAGTGACAGCAATATGCTTGAGGGTCCGACCAAAGACACTACTTTGTAACCTTTGCTTTGCGCAACTGCCACCAAATCAGCACCGGGATCAGCTATGGCAGGACACCCCGCCTCTGAAATCACACCTATAGAGTGACCTTGCGCCATAGGCTCAAGCATAGCCGGAATATCCTTCTGATCGGTGTGCTCGTCAAGCGTCACAAAGGTGAGTGAATCAATATCAATCGAACGGTCACAACGCTTAAGGAACCGACGCACAGTCCTCACATTCTCAACCACAAAATATTTAAGGCTGCGAATTATCTCTATATTACCAGCGGGAATCACCGTGTCAACCGGGGCATCGCTCATGGTCGAGGGTATGAGATAGAGGGCGGGGATTTCCTTAACGTTTTCGTCCATTACAAGATTGGAATTGGTTTATTATAAAGCTCGAAGAATCAGTGTTTAAATATCGGGGGATTATCCGACCGACCCTTCAAGTGTGATTTGCAAAAGATTTTGAGCCTCTACCGCAAATTCCATCGGAAGCTTATTCATCACTTCCTTGGCATATCCGTTTACGATGAGAGCGATTGCCTCCTCAGTGGGTATGCCTCGCTGATTGCAGTAGAAAAGTTGATCCTCCGATATCTTGGATGTAGTAGCCTCATGCTCGACGATAGCGGTATCATTAAGCACATCGATATAGGGGAATGTATGCGCCCCGCAGTTGCCACCCATAAGCAATGAATCACACTGCGTATAGTTTCGGCATCCATCGGCATTCGGAGCCACTTTTACCAACCCTCGGTATGAGTTCTGGGAATGACCGGCTGAAATACCCTTTGAGACAATCGTCGATGTGGAGTTTTTACCGAGGTGTATCATCTTTGTACCGGTGTCAGCCTGCTGATAGTTTTTGGTCACTGCCACGGAATAAAATTCTCCTCGGGAGCTTTCACCCTGAAGCACACATGAGGGGTACTTCCAAGTTATTGCAGAACCGGTTTCAACCTGCGTCCATGACAATTTTGAATGATCGCCACGGCAAAGACCTCGCTTAGTCACAAAGTTATAAACGCCGCCTCTGCCTTCCGCATCACCGGCATACCAGTTTTGAACAGTAGAGTACTTCACCTCTGCCCTATCCTCAATCACAATCTCCACAATGGCGGCATGAAGCTGGTTTTCGTCACGCATAGGAGCGGTACAGCCTTCAAGGTAACTTACGTATGCGTCATCATCAGCAACGATAAGCGTACGCTCAAACTGACCTGTGCCCGCCGCATTTATACGGAAATATGTTGAAAGCTCCATAGGGCAACGCACACCCTTGGGTATATAAACGAATGAACCGTCAGAGAAGACTGCCGAGTTAAGCGCTGCAAAGAAATTATCACGATATGACACTACCGAACCAAGATATTTCTTCACAAGGTCGGGATAGTCCTTGACTGCTTCTGAGATGGAGCAAAATATTATGCCTTTCTCTGCCAACTTCTCACGGTGAGTAGTCTTCACACTCACGGAGTCCATCACCGCATCCACAGCCATACCCACAAGGGCTTTCTGTTCCTGCAAAGGTATGCCGAGACGATTGAATGTGTCAAGCAGTTCCGGATCGACCTCATCAAGACTCTCAGGACCTTTTTTCTTCTGCTGCGGTTCAGCATAATAGCTTATCTCCTGATAGTCGATTGGCGGTATATTGAGATGTGCCCAGTCAGGCATCTTAAGAGTTTCCCAATACCTGTAAGCCTTCAGACGGAATTCAAGCAACCACTCAGGCTCACCTTTTCGTGCAGAAATCAGACGCACAACATCCTCATTCAGCCCTTTAGGAATAATATCGGTATCAATATCACTGGTAAAACCATACTTGTACTCGCTTGATGTAGCACGAGAAATCAGCTCCTCGCTGTTCTCTTTCTTATCGTTAGCAGCCTGAGGGGCTCTGCATCCTTGGGATATGTTTTTTTTATTATCTTCCATACTAAAAATCCGGCTCTATTCGTCATTTTCATTTCGCAAACTCAGTCAGATGGGTCAACGCCCCGAAAAGGGTCGGAGCAAGATCCACGATCCATGTCACAGGCTGACCGGCTGCGAGATGCACTTTTTCTGTAAGGTCGCACCCGGGATTTAGCGATATGTAAAGGTTGAGCAACAGGCTCACCGGGATAAACCATTTTATAACACTCACTATCGCACCACCTATACGGTCAAGCGGACCAAGCAATACGGTGTGGACTACAAGTTTCAGCAGTTTCACCACCAATATCACCGCATAGTATGCCACAAGATAGATCACGCAATATGACACTATGGTGTAGAGATACGATGGGCAACCATTTGCACCTTCGGCAATCTCCTGCTGCGAGGGAGAAATAAGCTCCACCACCTGACTTCCAAACATGCGGCAAGCAACGATGCCTATCACTATGGCAGCCAAAGAGCCTACCTGAACGATAAAACCCTTGCGGAAACCAAGTATTGCCGCAATGATAAAGATAACGAGTATTACAATGTCTAATACAGTCATAAAGCTTCAGAACTGATTAAAATTTACAGGACTGATTATTAAACAACTTAACAGACTGCAAAATTAACAAATTATTCCCAACTTAAGTTGTAATCAAACCTAATATTTCAAAAATTGGATTGATTTAACTAATGCGACATAGCTAAGATATGCCGACCGATTGAATATAAAGCGGGCAAGCGGATTTTCAACAAACCCGCTTGCCCTGTACTGACGATTCTTAAGTATTACAAATTGGTAATACCTACCTAATTACGACTTAGCAGTACTATGTTACCATTCACATAGGTGATATCTTTCCCCATAATGATATCCGGTTGTCAGCTATAGGCACAGCACACGTTACCTTAACATTTAAATGCCAAGGCAAACGACATCTTTCAGATAAGTATGGAAGGTATTTTAAATATTTAACGGATTTAAACCCACAGAACTCAATAGACGTGTAATCATTTAATAGCGAGCACGTTAGTAAATCGGGAGGGTAACATCCATTTAGCTGCTACTGAAACAGATAACAGCTTGAAAAGAATTGAATCAATTGGGTTACTTATTACCATAATGGTCTTCTTATAAACGTGCTTTTTTAATTTTCACTTGGCAAAGATAGGACTAAAAATCGGTAATTCAAAATTTTGGAGTATAAACATACCAAACCGCTACATCTGTCCAATCTTATAACTTCCCGCTAAGATCATCAAACAAAAGATGATACTCAGCCCCTTTCTTCTCGCCAATGGTCACGAATATCAAATTCTTTTCAGGGTCACAAAAGAGCACTTGCCCGAATAGCCCTAAAGCGAAAAAGCGGGGAGTCACATACTCCTTGCCCTCACGCATTGAAGTAATGTTGTTCCAGCCAAAGGAATAGGCATTATTTTCAAGAGATGAGTGTGTTGAACGGTCAATCCAATCTTTGCTGACTATACATTGCCCATTATATTCACCTCCACTCAGATACAAGCGTCCAATCTTTGCGAGGTCACGGATATTGCTCGCAATCCCGCCGTAAGCCTTAGCCTGACGATGTTTTTTATCATCCAATGTGACGTATGCGTCCTGCTCCATACCAAGAGGCCCCCAAACTTTTTCCTGCATATACTCAGCATAAGGTTTACCGACCGCACGTTCTATAAGCACTCCCAATATGGCAGTAGCCATCGAGTTATAATAGTGGGACTCACCGGGAGCTCCGTTAAACCCTACCCCTTTTATATGCTTAAGCACATCATCCCCATAGTAAAGGCGTGCCAACTGTGAGAATGGGTTCCATCCATACCCCTCTTTAAAATCCAATCCTGTGCGCATGTCAAGCAGATGCGCAATGGTGAGGTTCTTAAACCCGGCAGCTCTGCTTTCAAGTTCCGGAATATACTTAGTCACAGGATCATCAACGGAGGCTATATACCCTTCGTCAACGGCAATACCACATAGCAATGAAGTCAATGCTTTGGAGATTGAAAACAGGCTCACAGGGGTGTCAGGGGTCACATAACCGTAATACTTCTCCAAAAGTACCGTGTCATTGCGTATTATCAGAAGCGCACCGTCGCCACGCACTCTGCTAAAGTACTCACCAACAGTTTCATCATTTAATCTACCGCCACTAAACTTGGTCACTTCAAGAAAATTATCATGCGCCGGTGTCGTGATAAAAACTTCCGACTTTTTCTCACCGGAATGTATAGTGTCAAGAGCGAAATTTCTCCACGTATCCGTCGAAGGCATACCGTACCTTATAGCCCTTACAGCAGAACATCCTGATAGCATGATAGCCAATAACGCAAATAGAAATAGCGATTTTTTCATGTTGGTTTTATATTATGCGGCAACGCAAAGGTAATAATATTTACGTGTAATTACGCATAATTATGAGTAATCTTCAAAGTTTTTGGGTAAAGATTTGGTGGAGTTAGGAAAAACAATTACCTTTGTGGTCGCAAAAATGACATTAGCTTGTCAATCGGGGTGTAGCACAGTTGGCAGCGCGCCACGTTCGGGACGTGGAGGTCGGAAGTTCGAGTCTTCTCACCCCGACATAAAAATAAGAGATACAATTTTCAAATTGTATCTCTTATTTTTATTAGCCCATGCAGAGTATGACAAAATTGATTGTACCAACATCTAACACTCAGAAAGTATGACACAAATCGAAAATGAATATCAATATCGTTGGGCGTTAAATCGTGTCGAGGAACTTCTCCCCTTAGTGAAAGATAACACCCCCACTACCGACCCATCATCAATGGAATTAGAACTTCTATCAGGGTTAGTTGCTGATTATTCTGATAAGCACTATTCCATAGGGGAGCCCACGTTAATTGACATGCTTAAATTGCGAATGTTTGAGATGGGACTAAATCAAGCAGGGTTAGCAAAATTATTAGGAGCTAGCCCATCACGTATATGTGATTATTTATCGGGTAAATGCGAACCGACAATAAAGGTTGCCCGAGAGATAAGCCAAAAATTGAATATATCTCCCGCAATAGTCTTGGGAGTATAAACAATTTTGTTTATCAAGTCTCAGCAAAGGGTAAGGCGGGAGAGCGATGTGAGGGTGGCGGCTATGCGCTGAATATCATCGGGCGTGAGACGGTTGATTTCAGAGATAACCTCTGTTGCGCTCATGGCATATCCTCGATATAGTGTGCTGCGAGCCATAGATAATGCACCTTGCTCGGAATTTGTGGACGCAACTGTAAGTTGACCGGCATATTGTTTCTTAGCTTCCTCTAATCGACGAGCGCTCAGAGGGGTTTCCGCAAGTTTTGAGATGACATTGCCAACCAAACGCACACATTTATTAACATCCTCAGAGTCACAACCGAAATAAATGGTAAACAATCCGGTATCGCTCATGAGAGTTGTACCTGCATCCACGGTGTATACCAGACCTCGCCTTTCCCTCAAAGCCACATTCAATAGAGAGTTCATACCGGGACCTCCAAGCATATTTGTGAGTAACGCCACCGCATAACGGTCATCACTCATCATCCCGTCAACCCTTGCGCCAAGCACAGTGTGAGCCTGATGCGTGTCAATATGGCGGACTATATCAAATCGCTCCAGTACGGCAGGATTTACACGATCCCTCACTTTATCTTTGCGATTTAGCGAAGCGAAATATTTCTCAGCTATTTTAATTACCTTATCCGGAGTTTCAGGTCCCGAATAGAAAAACACCATCTCATTTGGGGTGTAGAAACTGTCAAGATACGACCGACAGATCTCCGAATCGAAACGCTGTAACGACTCCTTGTCGCCTAATATATTGTGAGCAAGTGACGAACCGGCAAAAATAAGTTCCTCAAAGTCATCAAATATACCCTCAGAGGGGACATCAAGGTATGAATCGATTTCATCAGCCACCACAAGACGTTCACGATCAAGTTCAGCAGACGGAAATTGAGAATCTATAACCAAATCGGATATAAGGTCCACTGCCCTACTGAGATTACCTGCGGGAAACGTGGAATAGAGCAATGTCTCTTCCTTAGTGGTATAAGCATTAAGCTCACCACCCACCAACTCCATGCGATTCAATATATGCCATGCACGACGACGATGTGTCCCCTTGAATATGGTATGCTCCACGAAATGCGCAAGCCCATATCTGTCAGACGACTCATCCCGGCTACCGGCGTTGATAGCCACTCCGCAATGCTCCACCACTGAATCCCTTTTAGCTGCTACAACACGCAATCCTGAAGGGAGGGTGGCATAATATATCTCATGTTCTATTGGCGACATAAAAAACTCTTTAAGACAAAAATTGCCATTGAACTGATTTAAACATTTTATAAAAAGTTTTAATCAGTTCATAATTTTCCGTTGGCAAAAGTAGTCTAAACCATCAAACTTACCAAAAATTTATCCGGAAATGTCATTTGTCAAGACATTCCCGGATAGTTTTATGAGTTGAATCACTACTGTCCACTAAAAAATGGACGAGGTTAAAAATTAAATAAATTCG
>ERZ777011.1799-NODE-1799-length-20256-cov-7.252512_pt1 | contig 20256 bp, 19 predicted proteins | sample MGYA00374964_ERZ777011 | MGnify/ENA primary metagenome ERZ777011 (study PRJEB29310, sample SAMD00008975) | mouse gut metagenome | study: EMG produced TPA metagenomics assembly of the Metagenome analysis of fecal microbiota from mouse which was promoted... | reverse complement strand
TCGTCCGCAATACACACCGGCTCGTTTTTGCCGACTTTCTCATAAGGCAAATTATCGGCACCACGGAAGATACAGGAAGAGTTCTTCTCCTTCTTGATTTTTCCTTCTTTGATGAACTGTTCTTTTTCTTTTCTTATCCTCTCAAATAATACAGAAGCTGGCTCATCGTTTGGGTCTTGCGGAACGAGTTTGCCCTGAACAGCCATCTGTAATATTGAGTTTTTCAGCTGTTGTCCGGTCATTATTCTTCCTCCAAGTCAATTCCCAAGATTTCTATAATCTGTGCCAGAATACGGTCAATATCCGCATTCAGGCTTGCTCGTTTTTCCTGATACTGCTGAATCAATTCCTTCGGCGGCAGAATTTCTTCTTCCTCATGAGGATAACCGCAAAGGTCAATATTGTAGTTTCTTGCAGCGATTTCTTCTGCGGTATATTTTTTTGCCTTATCGAAGCCGTCTACATTGATTTCTTCTCTGTTATTCCACCAATCCATAGCAGGAGTAAAGTGCTTCAGTTCCATCGGCTTGGTCTTGGAGAAATTCTTGTAACCCTCCGGCATATCCAGACGGTAAAACCAAGTTTCCTCTGTCGGTTTAGTATGATCAAAGAAAAGTATGTTAGTCGTGATAGATGTGTACGGTGCAAATACGCTGTGCGGCATACGGATTACAGTATGCAGGTCGAACTCAGAAAACAGCTTTTTCTTGATAGCAACCTTTGCATTATCTGTGCCGAACAGGAAACCGTCAGGCAAGATAACCGCTGCACGACCATCCTTTTTCAAACGATACATGATAACAGACATAAAGAGGTCTGCTGTCTCGCTGCTTGCCAAGTCTGTCGGAAAGTGGTTCTTCACTTCCGTTTTTTCATTGCCGCCGTAAGGAGGATTCATCAGGATAACATCGAACTGGTCATCCTGTGTATAGTCCAGAACATCTTTCAGTAAAGAGTTGTCATGGTAGATTTTCGGCACATCAATGCCATGCAGCAGCATATTAGTGATGCACAGCATATAAGGGAACTGCTTCTTCTCGATACCATAAATAGAAGCATCATAAGCTGCCTGATCTTCGGTAGTTTCGATTTTCGCAGAAAGTTCCTTCAGCCAGCTTGTAAGGAAACCACCCGTACCACAGGCAAAGTCTGCAACCTGTTCGCCTATCTGCGGATTGATCATCTTTGCCATAAAATCGGTCACAGCACGAGGGGTGTAGAACTCACCGGAAGAACCTGCGCTTTGCAGTTCCTTCAAAATAGTTTCATAGATTTCGCCGAAAGCATGGCTTTCCTCGTAGTCTCCAAAGTCAAGATCATCAATAACATTGATAACCTGACGGAGCAAAACGCCATCTTTCATATACTGGTTGGCATCGGCAAAAGTGGTCTGCACGATAGCCTTTTTAATTGGAGTCGATACATCAACAGGGAGTGTTTTCAGAGTTGGGAACAGTGTGTTATTCACAAACTTCAGCAGCTTGTCACCTGTCATTGCAATACCTGTATGATCATCGACAGCCCAATTTTGCCAACGGCATTCTTCCGGAATGATAGAAACATAATTCTCATCATCCCATTCCCAATCCTGCTCTTTTACATCGTATACCTTCAAAAAGAGCATCCATGCAATCTGCTCAATACGCTGTGCATCACCGTTAATACCAGCGTCATTGCGCATAATGTCACGGAGTCTTTTTACAAATCCTGACAAATTACTCATAGTTATATCCATTCCTTTCGCTTCGCTCAGGCACAAAACGTAATGAAAATGCTTTCCCTGAGCCTATTTTTTCTATATAACCCTCAATCAAAGCAACACCAGTAGAGTTCAAACTTTCAAAGAACAGCTGAGGATTATCATCCTGATTCAATGTAATATTGATAATCTCCAGTTTCGTTATCGCTTTATAAAGTTCATCAAGAGTAATTTCTTCTCTGCAAGATTACCTTTTTCCGGTGTTAATACACCATTTTTCATCAGGTTATACATTGCAAGCAGGAGCAAAGAAATCGTTGTCAATCTCTGTTGACCATCAATGACCATATACTCATTGAACTCTCCATCGCTATGAACAGGCACAATGCTGCCAAAGAAATGACTTTTGCGCCCACGACGGATAATCTTAATCAAATCATCATACAGTTGTTTGCAATTTTCAGTTTTCCACTCATAATTTCTCTGATATACAGGAATAACAAATCGCTTATCAGAACCCTGCATATAGGAAACAAGTTTCGTTTCAGATCCTTTCATAATTTATACTACCTCATCTGCGTAAATTGCTTCTTCAAGTTCCTTAACTGCCTGCATATAGCCAGCTTTTCCACCGAAATATCCGGCGATCTTTGCAGGTTTACCAATCTTTAGGAACGGATCAAGTTTTAAGATCTCTGTCTTTTCTATCTCATAAATACCTGTGTTCATATACTTGTCAAGAAGTGCTTCCAGAACCTCTCTTGCAGCACCGCTGTATTTACTGAGAAAATCGCGTTTTTTCACATTGTTGGCTCTTTCCTTGCGTGTCAGCGGCTTCTTATCAAAAGCCACATGACAAATAAAGTCAAAATCATCCACATCAGCCATATTCTGATCTGCCTTTATCAGTTCAAGGTCAATACCACGCTCCAAGAGCATTTCTCTGATTTTCTCTTTCTTTTCTTCCTTTGACCACTTATGGATGAAGTTATCCAAAGATGCGTATTCTCCACGAATATTCTCCTTCGTATAATCGACAATACTTTCCTGACGGAGTAGTTTGCCATTTGTATCGTAAACAGAAACCGTTTTATGGATAATTTCTACCTTGCAGCCATCACGACCAACAACCGGCTTCTGAGCGCCATACAGAATGGGAGTCTCCCTTACCACACCAGGTAGAATCTCTATTTCTCCATAAGAAACTTTCTTTTGTGGTTGAAAATTTTCGCTAATTTCAATCGGTCCGTCCCAATCAGGATCAGCAAACAGTCTGCTGACATTACGGAAGTCCATAACCACAAAGTGTGTTTTTCCTTCCTTTTCACGCAGTCTTGTTCCTCGACCGATAATCTGCTTAAACTCCGTCATAGAGCCAATCATTTCATCCAGAACGATCAGCTTTGTCATCTTACAATCTGCTCCGGTAGACAGCAGCTTAGATGTTGTCGCAATAACCGGATAAGGTGCAGAAACAGAAATGAAGTAATCCAGTTTCTTTTTACCGTAGTCATCGCTGCCGGTAATACGCACAACATAGTCTGGATTTTCTTTGACCATATCAGAGTTCAGATTGACCAATGCCTGACGCATACGCTCCGCAGCATCTTCTGTGGCACAGAACACGATGGTTTTTGCCATTCTGTCTGTGCTTTTCAGATAGTGGGTAATTTCGGATGCAACTTGCTGAGTTCGATCTTCGATAATGATGTTGTAATCATAGTCACTATTGGTATAAATGCGGTCTTTGATCTTATTACCGTAAATATCTCTTTGGCCCTTACGAGGACGCCAGCCCTCACCAATATCGGTCATAATATTGATAACTTTGAACGGCGCAAGGAAGCCATCTTCGATTCCTTCTTTCAGGCTGTACATATAGATAGGCTCTCCAAAATAACTCAAATTGGAAATATACTTCGTTTCCTTCGGAGTTGCGGTCATACCAATCTGGGTAGCAGAATTGAAATATTCCAAAATTCTGCGCCAACGACTTTCCTCTTTCGCAGATCCACGATGGCACTCATCCACGATAATGAGGTCAAAGAAATCTGGGGTAAACAGTTCGCTGAAATGCTCCTTGTCATCGTCACCAACCAACTGCTGATACAAGGAGAAATATACCTCATGAGAAGTAATGGTGCTCTTATCATCCTTGGCAACATTGATTTTATGAATAACCTTTTCCAACGGAGCGAAATCCTGCTGAATAGACTGATCCACAAGAATATTGCGGTCGGCAAGGTAAAGAATCTTTCGTTTCAAACCGCTTTGCAGCATACGATAAACAATCTGGAAAGCAGTATAGGTTTTACCCGTACCGGTAGCCATAACGAGCAGCAAGCGATTCTGACCTCTTGCAATGGCATCTACGGTTCTGTTGATAGCAATACGTTGATAGTAACGAGGAGGATATGTATTCTGACTACTGTAATAGGGCTGCTCAATTACTGCTTCCTGTGCCGGGGTCATTCCAGACTCCTGCTTGAAACGGGCAATCAATTCAGCTTCCATCGGGAACTCATCCAGAGCGAACTGACGCTCTTTGCCTGTGAGGAAATCATGCTCCGCAAACCCATCGCCATTGGAACTATACGCAAACGGAAGATCAAGCATCTGAGCATAAGTCATGGCCTGCTGTAATCCATGAGAAATGCTGTACTTATTGTCCTTAGCTTCAATAATGGCAATCGGGTTATTGGCGTTCAGATACAAAATATAGTCTGCACGTTTTGGCTTTTCACGGAACACAAAGTTACCCTTCAGATTGATTTTACCATCCGTAACCTGTGTCTCCATGGTAATCTTGCCTCTGTCCCATTTTGAAGTAATCGCAGGGGTAATATACTGCAACTTAATATCTTCTTCAGACATTGCTTTTTTCGGTAATATTGTACTCATTTGCATATCCTCCTTCCACGATCTTCATACATGAAAGCTTCTCATAATCCGAAATTATCGGAACTTGTATTTCAAAAAAATTATTTCAAACTAAAATTTCCCATTTTCCGTATCTCTTTCCATCTACTTTGCGGATATATTCCTTTTTCTACAAGGAATCCATAATTCGCTTTACAGTGCTAAGAGATTTTCCGGTCTCTGCCACAAGATCCTTCTGCTTAATTGCCGGATTCTCACAAATTAGCTCCAGAATCGCCAGTTCCTCTAAAGTACATTCCAAAGTATCAAATTGAGACTTTGGAACTTTAGGATTGACACTTTGGGAATGATCATCCGCATAGTCCACATGCATATATCTGTTTTTCAGCTCATATTCCATTCCCAGAATCAAATTGCCAAAAAAACATTTCCAAGAACTTTGTAGTAGCATGAACACCGTTCTGTAAATCATTATAATTTGCTCTTACCAATGCATTACGGAAATACCAAGAGTTTTTCTCAAAAGCATCGTTGTTTACCTTGAACCCAAATGTTTTCATGTATTTAATCATAAAAACCGCCATAGCTCTGGTGTTTCCCTCACAGAACGGATGAATCTGCCAAATATCCGAAACAAACTTAGCAAGATGCTTCACGCAGCGTTCAACGGACAAACCCTCATAAGAAAACTGTTTCTCCGTTGCAAAATCATAATCAAGGGTGTCTTTGATACTGTTCCACGCTGCATAAGGCAGTGACAGTATCGCCTTTCAGCACCCATTCTTTTTTCGTAATATTATACTGGCGAACCTGACCGGCGTGGGGAAATACACCGTCAAACAGCCTGCGATGAATCATCAGCCATTCAGCCGGTGAAAACCGGAACGCTTTCTCGCCCAACAGCTTCGCAATCCTTGTGGACACAATATCTGCTTCCTTTGTGTCGTTCTCAATCTCTGTGCAATCAGTACGCTGCTCGTAATAACTCTGAATACGTTTCTGCGCTTCATCAATGCTGATTTTTCCTTCGATATGTTCCTTGGCAGTATCTAACAGATAAGCCGAGGTTTTCAAACCATCTACCGCCTGCAAGCCGATTGCAGTCTGCCATGCTTCACTTTTTTCAATTTGATCAGGTTCACCCTGTTTGATATATTCTTCAAGTTCAAATTGCCAGTTCTTTTCTGCTGACATAACTGCCCCCCGTTTCCTGCTTAATATGCCATTCTGAAATAATCCAAATATGCTTTATATTTATCCTGTGCCGTCAGGCAGGTATCTATCAGATAGCCTTTTTCATGATCCCATTCTTTCAATCCACGATAATAGAACAGTTTCAGATTATCCTCAATGATAAACGGAACAATATTATATTTCAAACATTCCTTGAACATGATCAGTCTGCCCACACGACCGTTACCGTCCTGAAACGGATGAATCCGTTCAAACTTCACATGAAAATCCAGAATATCCTCAAAGGTCTTTCCCTCCTTGGCATTGTATTCCATCAGCAGTGCTTTCATCCTGCCTGCAACTTCTTCCGGAAGAGCGGTATCCATGCCGCCAACTTCATTCGGTAACTTCTTATAATCACCAACCGCAAACCAATCTTTTCTGGAATCACTGGTGCCATTCTTCAAAATCAAGTGAAGTTCCTTGACGAATTTCTCGGTCAACGCTGCTTTAGCGTTCTCAATCATCATGTCGATACAACGGAAATGATTCGCCGTTTCGATCACATCATCCACATTGAGGACTTCATTTTCTACACCGATGGTATTGGTTTCATAAATATATCTGGTCTGATCGTGGGTCAGACGGCTTCCTTCCATGTGGTTTGAATTATATGTCAAATCAATTTGTGTTTTATGGTAAATACCACCGGAGTATTTGCTTGCCTTCTGCTCTTTCAGAATGTCCAACAGAGTAATCGGTTCTTCTTTTCTCTTGTTGGTTCGCTCCGGCTTCTCTGCATTTTCAGGAATGTTCCAGATCTTGCCGGTAAGGAACGCACCAATCACACGCCTCTGGGCGCAGTAATTTCTAACGCTGCGTTCTGACACATTCCATTTTTTTGCTATTTCAGTAACTGAAAGGTATCGCATCTGCTCTCCTCCGTCATAAATCGAATCCAAAAACTTCACGAATCTACAATATAGTATATCACATTATCGGCAAAAATATCAACCGTTTTATGTTTCTCCTCTTATTTTTGCCGTCACGGGAAGTTTGGTTTTGTCGCATACCTATTTCATCACCCCAAATTACATAAAAGTGTGATTAGAATCACATTAATATCAAAAACTCTGTGAGCATTATGCTGATTTCATAAAAAAGACTGGATGCCACTGTTTTGAAGTGCCATCCACTCTTTTATCTTCCGCTAATGGTATTGCATTGCCAACTATTTGGTGAGCTTTCCTGACAACATTCCATCTGAGGACTTAGGGAAAAGCTCAGGACAAACGCATGAATGAATAAATTATGAACATTTCATTTATTTTTGGTATAATCAAAGAAAAGGGATGGATTTGTTCATGAAGGCACTTTTAGACTATGTAAGTACAGTTACAGATATAAGGCAGGAAAAAAGGTATTGCATAAGATAAAAGGAACCATAATTACAACGGATGCAATGGGAACACAGACAGCAATTGTAAAGAAGATCCGTCAGAAACGGGCGGACTATGTACCGGCGCTAAAGGCAAATCAGGGGAATTCACCGGAAGATGTCAGTCTGTATTTTTCCGAGGACAAATTTCTGAAGAAATGTGCCTATTAAAAGACAGTCATCCTGACACGTAACACAGTAACGGGAGAGGAAGGCAAAGTAAACATAGAGGAAAGGTATTTTATAAGCAGCCTGCCATTAGGGATCGAAGAGGCGGCACGTGCAATGCGTGGGCATTGGATGGTGAAAAGTTAAAACCTTTTACGCTGCACCATCTTTTGAAGATTTGGGCAAAAAAAGAGAAGGGGCTCCAAACGCAGAAACGTTGTTTACTCCTTCTCGAACTTAACGACTTGGTCGGGTGTGCAGTTTAAAATATTGCACAATCTTTCAAGTGTGTACATGTTGATATTTTTATTGTGTTTTAAACCGTGTACTGTACTGGACGGAACGCCATATTTATTGATCAGGGCATACGTTGTTATGTCTACCCGCCGCATTGTCTCCCATAGAGGTTCATAGCTTATCATGATCTTAGCTCCTTTTTCCTCATTATGGTGTATAAAAATGTGGCTGAATATACCAGATAAGATGACTATACTTGTTAAATTGATCATAGTCAAAAGAAGAAACATTTTAAGATCGCAAAATATTACAAAAATCACTATTAAAAATAGAAAGAAGTATTAAATATGGGCTTTTGCAATTTAAAAATACAAAGAAAGCGGAATCCCTTTAAAATAAAGGTTTCCGCTTTCTCTGCTCTGTCATGACGAAGCTGCTGACGGGAATCGGACCCGTGACCTCCGCACTACCAATGCGACGCTCTACCGACTGAGCCACAGCAGCATATAGGCAACCGAATCTTCCGATTGCCAAAATTTATTGTATCAGAACAGAGATATACTGTCAACGAATTCTTGACATGATTTAGAGAAAATTTGCGAAGCTGCGCCGCAATGCTTCTCTTCCGTCCCATCATATCATTCCTTCTGCCCCTGATCCCTCAGAAAATCTAAAAACCGTTCTACGCCTCCTCCCAATCTGACCACTCCATCAGGTCTTTCTCCACCCACGTCAGAGACATCAAAAAAATCTCCTCCTCTTGTCTTTCCCGTTATCATAAAGCTGTCGCTCCCGTAGATCCCCTCTTCCGCTCCCACAAACTCATCTCCCCAGAAGGCACACTCCTGTGCCTTTAGACTTATATCCTCCTCAATCTTCTCAAATATCGTATCCGCATTGTCGCTCTTACTGCTGATCCCCACTTCCAGATACTTTGCGTCACAGGTGGGCTTTACTGCCATCCCGTATTCCCTGCCGATGCTTACCGCAAGCTCCGTCAGCCCTTTCAGCCCATCCGCGATTCCGTGCCTGCGAAAGCTTTCCTTTAAGATTTCCAGTTCATTTTCCTGCATGAACAAATTATCTCCCCGCAGCGCTTCCGGCATCAGATCTATTTTGCAGTAGTTCGGTCTGCTGAACACAATATCCGTATCAAAATCATACCGCTTTTTCAATTCCATATGTATCTCAAAACAAATGCGGTGGATCTTCTCAAGACAATCTCTATCAGGCAGCATATCCCGAAACACATAGGGGCTTCCCTCCCGAAACGCATAGTTAAAGGCTCCTCTGCCTAACCCGAGATACAAATGATCCAGCTCCTGTGCCGTAAAATATCTGCCAATCTCTCCGTCTGCTATATTCTCCATCGTCGTACCGCTGACGATCACAAGCTTGGTCCCCTGTCCCAACAACGGTTTCATCGCCCTCACCGCCTCCTCCGCAGGGGCCTTTCGGGACAGCACCGCCGTGCCGTCCCAGTCAAAAAATATCGCCCTGTATTTTTTATAGTTCTTCAAAATCATTTCCTCCCAACTTTATCTCCGTTTTCCCTTCCACTTCCACCTCTTTGCCATACACCAGTATCCGCACCTTTTCTCCATCTTCCAACGAAAAGAGCGCCCTTTCTTTTGTCACGGTCACCTTGAGCACACTCCCCCCATACCGCACACGGAAAGAATATTTTTCCCACCTATCCGGTATCCTCGGCTCAAAACGCAGTATCCCTTTCTGGCAGCGCATCCCGCCGAAACCGTTTGCCACCGTCTGCCAAGTCCCGGCCATATTGGCGGCGTGGATCCCCGCATAAAAATTGTTGTGATGATCATCCAGATCCATCCGCGCCGACTGCATAAAATAATCGTAGGCCTCCTCTACTTTGCCGATACTGCAGGCCACGATCCCGAAGATACAGGTGGAGAGGGAGGAGTGATGCAGCGTAACCTCCTGATAAAAGTCGTAATTTCTCCGGATCTCTTCTTTGGAAAAAAGATTGCTGTGCAAATACAGTCCAAGTACAGTGTCCGCCTGCTTTGACATCCGGTGCCGCATGATAAATAGCGGATGATAGTTCTCATAGAGCCACGCCCTCTTTTCCTCCGGTATCTTCGACTCATCCCAAGGCTTTCTCATCAGGAAACCGTCGTCCAGCGGATAAATTCCCCTCTTCTCCTCATAGGGCAGATACATTTTTTCCGCGATCTCATCCCAGAGTACAAGTTCTTCCTCCCGCAAATCCAGTTTCTCTTTTAATCTCTCATACTCTGCGGGCTCCTCCTTCTTAAACCACCGCACAGCCTCCGCCGCATCCCGCAGATGTTCTCTGGCCATCAGGTTCGTATAGAAGTTGTTGTCCACCAGCACATTGTATTCATCCGGCCCGGTCACACAGCAGATGCAGTATCTGCCCTCCTTACATTCCGCAAAGCTCCCCACATCTGCCCAGACTCTGGCTGTCTCGATAAGCAGTTCCGCTCCCTTTTCTTTCAGGTATTCTCTGTCGCCTGTCACCTGCAGATACAATGAGAGCGCGTAGGCGATATCTGCATTGATGTGGTACTGAGCCGTCCCCAGCGGATAGTAGGTGGAGGCTTCCTCCCCGTTGATGGTCCGCCAAGGAAACAATGCCCCCCTTTCATGTCCCAGCACTCTAGCCCGCTCTCTCGCCCTGTCCAGCGTAACGTACCTGTAATCCAACAATTTTTTTGCCGTCTCAGGTTCCGTATAGAGAAATACCGGCAGCACATACATTTCCGTGTCCCAAAAATAGTGGCCCTCATAACCCTCGCCGGATAATCCCTTCGCTCCCATTCCGGTCTTCCCGTCACGCCCTGCCGCCTGAAAGATGTGAAACAGATTGAAGCGCAGTCCCTGCACCAGCGCGCTGCTATCTTCCCCTTCTATACAGATATCCGCCGTCTCCCAAAAACGGCGCAGATATTCCGCCTGCTTTTTTTCCAATAACTCATACCCTGTCTCCTCCGCAGCTGACAGTTCCCTCATCACAAACTCTTCCAGCTTTTCTTTTTCCATATCCAAAGACGTGGCGTAGCAGGTCATCTTTTCAAACACCACCGTCTCCCGCTTTGCCGCGTCAACTTCCATGCTGCAGGCCGCCTCAAGTTCCGCCGTCTCGCCGGATACCATGCATCCTCCGCCGCAAGCTTCCCCCCGCAGGATTCTGTGACTGCTGCCACATCCCACTGTCAGACCGCTCATCTGTGTCGTCCCTTCATAATAGAGCAGACTGTCTTCTCTCCCAAGCTTCTCTGCTTCAAGCTTCCTGCCGAAGGGACCGTAGTCTACTATGGGGTTGGTCTTTCTCGTATGATTTTCCACATCCCCCTGCAGCTTTGACAAGAAGCGGATCTTTCCGGAGAAATTGAGAGGCGTCACCTCAAACCTTGTGGCCATGATATGTTTTCTTTCAAAGGATACCAGCCGCTTCGTCCGAATCCGCATGACTCTCCCCTCCGGAGATGTCCAAACAAGGCTTCTTTCCAAAAATCCTTCCCTCATATGCAGCACTCTCGCATACTCCGAAGTCTGGCCATGCTCCATGTCAAATCTTTCTCCCTCGGCATACATCCTTGTCTCTTTTAAGTTCGGCAGGTTTAAAAGCGACTGACTGCAGAGCGGAGAACCGAAATTCGCCTCGCCGTAGCGTATTTTTTCGCTCTCATAAAACCCGTTTACAAAATTACCCTCAAGCCCCGTATCCACATCGAAATCGTAAGCTTCCTCAAAGGTACCCCTCGTGCCGATGTAGCCGTTAGAGAGCGCAAAAGTCGTCTCGTTCCTGTAATTCGTCCTTCTGTCAAAGGCTTTCTCCGTGACCGTCCACTCTTCGATCGGATAAATCGCTTCTCTTCTTTTTTCCATTTCCTATCCTATCCTTTCACTGCGCCCGCCGTCAGGCTCTCCACCACCTGTCTCTGCAATATGATAAACAAAATGATCGTAGGCAGCACCGTCATCACCACCGCCGCAAACAGAGCGGAATAATTGTTGGCGAAGGTTCCCATATAGTAATTCAGGGCGATCGGCACCGTTCTGGCCGAATCTCCGCTGGTCAGCATCAGAGCAAAATAAAATTCATTCCATGTATTGATAAACTGTAACAGCGCTATGGTCACAAGTCCCGGTTTTGCAAGGGGCAGTATGATTGAAAAAAATGCCTGCAAAAAGGACGCCCCGTCAATATACGCCGACTCCTCCAAGGCCGGCGATATGGTCTTATAGTAGCTGACCATAACAAAAAAGGACATGGGGATCCCCATCGCCGAGTACACGATGATCAGCCCGGGCTTCGTATCAAAAATGTGAAGCTTTTGAAATATGGCAAACAGCGGCTGGGATATGGCCTGTGCCGGCAGCATCAGCGACGCCGATATCAAAAGAACGATAACTGTTTTCAATTTAAACCGGAACCTTGAGATGATATAGGCGCACATGGCCACAAGGGCCACCGTGACCAACACGCTGCATCCCACGATAATGACGCTGTTTAAAAAGTATTTTGCAATGGGCGCATACCGAAACGCTGCCCTGTAGTTGTCCAACTGAAAAGCGGAAGGCCAAGAGAGTGCGGAAGAATTGATCTCCGCATAAGTTTTAAAGGAACTGATGGCCGCCCAGACAATAGGGGCTACTGCAATCAGCGTAAAAAAAATTAAAAAGAGATATTTTGCAATCTTGGCAAGAAAAATCATTGCCTGTGGTGTCTTTTTCATTTATTTTCCGTCCTCCTCTCCGGCTTTTGCCATAAACAGCCGCTGTATCAGCAGCACAAGGGATATTCCGATCACAATCTGAACAACGCCCACTGCGTTTGCTTTTCCGTAATTATTTTCAAGGGTTGCCGCCTTGTACAGATAGATCGGCAGATTTAAGGTGCTGTTTCCCGGCCCTCCCTTTGTCGTCATATAGATTATGTCAAACTGGGACACCATAGCCACGGAGGCAAGCGTCACGCAGGTACCGAATATATTTTTCATCAGCGGCAGTGTGATATACCTGTCAATCTGCCACGGTTTTGCCCCGTCCACTCTGGCCGCCTCATAGACCTCCTTGTCTATGGCCCCCATCTCCGCCAGAAAGATGATCGTGTTGAATCCCGAATACAAAATCCATGTAAAGGTCACCGTCCAAAACGCATATCTGGAATTGCCAAACAGGTTCGGCACCTGACTTGTCTCGAATCCCAGTTTTTCCCACAGTGGTTTAACCACACCAAAGCTTGGATTTAACAATAGTGTAAACATCACGCCGGTTGCCGCCGTTGGGATGATGTTCGGAATCATATAGGCGGTCCGCACGACCTGCCAGCCCTTTGGCTTTCTTCTGAGCACTAACGCCATGATAAGGCCTAGCGTCACATGGAATACGGACTGCAGCAACACCCACACTAATGTATTTTTTACGGACACGAGAAAATCCTTATCACTGAAGATCGTCACAAAATTTTTGATCCCCGCAAATTCCGGCGCGGAAAAAGTTGTATAATTGCACAGGGACGTGTAGGCCACTGTCACAATGGGCGCCGCATAGACAAGTGCAAACAACAACATGCAGGGCAAAGTGAACAGAGCGATCCACAGTCCTTTATTTTTTATTTTCATAGGCTGCTCCTTTCAAAAAGGGGCTGCAGCAGCAGCCCCCGTCCTTCCTGTTTTACTCCTGATTCTTTGCAGCCGATTCCGATAATTTTTTGCAGAACTCCTGAGGCGTTATATTGCCGTATGCCAGTTCCGGAAGTTCTGTGGAAAAGGTGTCTATTGTGTTCTGATACCAGTAAGCCTGATTCTGCCCGTAGGTGACCGCGGCTTCATTCTGGATCTCCAGCACTCTCGCCATCAAAGGATCGCTCTCCGTCAACTCGGAGGGAATCTCCAAATCGTTGGACACCGGCTGTAATCCTGTCATTTCCAACGCCTTGATCTGGTTTTCCGGCTTTGTCTCAAACTTTAAGAATGCGACGGCCGCCTCGATCTTCTCCGGTTCGGAAGCTCCCACCATATCGCCGGGCGTGGGTACCATCTCCATGCCATTCTCCGGCATCAGCATGATTCCGACCTTGTCATAAAAACCTTCCGGAGCCTTTTCCGTCTCGGAAAAATCGGGGATCATCCACGGTCCGTTGGGGAACATTGCCACCTCTCCGTTAAAGAAATGTGTAGCCATCGGATCATATTTGCCGCCTACTGCATCCGCTGTCGTATATTCCATAAACATTCTCTGGATGGTCTCCGCGGCCGCCTCCACCTCCGGCGTATTGAAATCTGTGGGATACATACTGTTCATCCATGTGTTTCCTGCATCCCCGGCGGTACCGATCAATGCGCTCATCCACAGGTTAGTAAGCCATCCTGAATCCGCAGTGTCCATTCCCACCGGTGTGATACCCGCCTCTTTCAACTTATCGCAGGCCTCAAAAAATTCATCCCAGCTTGCATAAGCGGTTTCCGGCGCCTCGATGCCCGCCTGCTTAAACAGTTCCTTATTGTAATAAATATAGGAAATCTCTTTGGATACCGGAACACCGTATATCTTTCCGTCCACCGTATTAAATTCCAAAGAGGTCTCGTCAAACAGCGCTTTCCACTCCGGATCCGCTTCGAAATAAGGTGTCAGATCCGCCACTTTTCCCGATTTTGCCGCCAGTTCCGTAATGTTATTTCCGCCGTTAAAAACGATATCCGGCAAATCCCCGCTGGAAATCAACAACTTGATCTTCTGGTTGAACGCATCGGTGGTCGGGATCTCCTCAAAACGGAATTCTACGTTGCGGCCCTCTTCGGTCTCCTGAAAAGCCTCAAAAAGATAAGAGTAATACTCCGCCGCATAGTCGGTGCCCACATGGTAGTTGATCACATCCAACACGACCTTTTCATCGCCGGACGCCGTCTCCTCCTGTGCACTGCCCTCTCCGGCCCCTGTATTACTGCTCCCGGCGTTTTCCCCACCGCCGCCATTTCCGCAGGCTGTCAGCGAAAATACCATGATCCCGGTCATCGCCGCTCCCAGAATCCTGTTCATGATTTTTTTCTTCATACACTTCCTCCTTTATGTGAATCGAAAACTTTTGGTATGACGAAATTGTAGCAAGTCCCGATGGTATTTTGAATAAAATCCTTTGTGCCGATATTGTATTATTTCGCCGTCGATCCCTGTCATTTTATGTCAATCTTTGATATTTTTCCGATGACTTTTACTCTCATGCTCTCTTCCTTAAAAATCTTGCGTATTCCCAAAACCGCATTGAAGCGTCCTGTCAAATATGAGATACTATATAGGAAAGCGATTCTCACAGAGTTCGTGAATCTCTATTTCCGCAAGGGAGAAAGCCGTATGAAGTCAAAAAACATCCATAATATCATGTCCCTTCGCACGTTTATCACAATAGCCGTCTGCCTGATCGTGACGGTCACTCTGCTGTTCTCCGGTTTCTTTTATTATAACAAAACTGCGGAAGTTCTGATGGAAAACTACGAGAGATCCTTCACTTCCCAATTAAATCAGGTCAATCAGAAAATTTCGGATCAGATCGCCTCCATCAATTCCGCTGCCCCTCTGTTTCTCTCCGATACGCTGCTTTTAGAGACCCTCGAATCCCCGGATTCCTCCCGCATCGGATACGAGAAAAAACTTGCCATAGAACGGCAGATGTCCTCCATGTACTACAGGACTTCCCTCGCCAGCCATAATTTTACGGACTCCGTTTTCATTATCAGCAAAGACGGAGCCCTGTTCCACATTTATACCTCCGGTTCTTTTGAGCCCTACAGTGAACAAAACGCTCTGCTCCTACAAGATTTGGATCAGACAAATCCCTACCTGATGTGCAGAGTGCTTCCCGAAGCTGAAAACAGTCTCTATTTTATCCGAAATCTTTACAGCGGCAACACCGGCAATTATATGGGAACTTTTTTTATCAAGCTCAACCGTGAAAAATGGATGCAGTATTGCGTGGAAGGATTGGATCCCTCTTGGTTTATCTGCCTCTATGACGAGGAAATGACTCTCGTCTCAAACGACGCCATGAAGACGCAGGGGATAGAACTTGCCTCCCGTCAGACATTGAGCGCCTCCTCCATCTCCTTCCGGGAAGAGATTTTAAACGGAGAAAGCTATTTTGCGGCTTCAAAACGTCTGGCCAGACCGGAGATCGCCTCCGCTGTCGTTGCACCCAAAAATCTGCTGCTGCAAGATTTAAACCAGACCCTTGAGAGCTATCTGTTTCTTCTGGTTCTCACCGTTTTGATAGCTTCAGCGGCCTCCATCATCATCAGCCGGATGATCACTTCCCCGGTAAAGCGTATGATCTATCATATCAATCAAATCTCCGCCGGGACAAGCAGAGAACTTCCGGCTATGAGGATGTATCACGAATTTGAGGTGTGGAGCGACTCTTTCAACCGCATGTTAAAACAGCTTGACACATACTATAATGATAATTTTCAAAAACAGCTCCTGCTAAAGAATGCCGAAATACGGGCGCTGCAGTCCCAGATGGACCCCCACTTTCTCTTCAATGTGCTCAATACCATCGCATGGAAAGCACAGATCATCAACAACGAGGAGATCTATCAGATGGTCATATCACTGGGGGAACTATTGAAAGCTAATACCCTGTCAAAGGAGGCTGATTTTATAGAACTGGAAAAAGAGATGGATTACGTTAAGTTCTATATTTATCTGCAGCAGCGTCGTTTTGAAGATCGCATCGACTGCGCGATCCGTATCACCGAGGAACTGATGAAATGCAAAGTTCCCTGTTTCTGCATCCAGCCTCTGGTGGAAAACGCCATCGTCCACGGCTTAGAACCGAAAAAGGGAAAGGGGAAACTGATCATCCAGATCTTTCCGGCGGACTCCGGAGATTCTGAATCTGCAGAGATGGAAGTCGCGATCATCGACAACGGCGTGGGATTTTCGGAAATTCCGGATATCCGAAGTATCCCCTCCTCCTCCAAAGACACCCACACTCATATCGGACTTAAAAATCTGGATAAGCGGTTGGAACTGCTGTTTGGCGAAAGGGCACGGCTCAAGATCGAGAGCGTTCCGAACCTTTGCACCACAATCTCCTTCCGGATTCCGATATCTGCCTGTGCCGAAGATTCTCTCAATATGACGAAAGCGGGTGAAGACCATGACATTTAAACTGCTGATCGTGGATGATGAATCCACCATGCGAAAAGGAATTGCCGAATTTATGAACTGGAACGCTATCGACTGTGAAGTCGCGGGCACCGCAAACGACGGTCTCGAGGCCATCGAGTTTCTGAAAAATCATGAAGCGGACATCATCATCACGGATATCAGAATGCCGGAGGCGGACGGACTTTGCGTCGCTAAATATGTCTTTGAAAACTGCCCTGAGAAGAAGGTCATTCTTCTGACCGGATACGCGGATTTTGAGTATGCCCAAACTGCCATTCACTACAATGTGTCCGCTTTCATTCTGAAGCCCACCAACAAAAAAGAACTGTTTGAGGCGGTGCAGACTGCCCAAAAGCAGCTTGTCAGCTCCAAACGTCAGTTTAAGATCGCCAAAGAGGAAGATGCCTTCTTAAAGGAACAGTTTCTGCAGGTCTTGACGGACCACGCCTATAAACCGCAGTTTGAAGAAAAACTTCTGGCCTATCAGCTAGACCTCGACCACTATTATGTGGCGGCATTCCGGCTGATCCCTTACCACGAAGATATCTCTTCCTTAAAGAAAATCATCATTGACGAAAAGGAAAACGCTTACTGTTACCGATACAACAATCTGATCATCACTGTTTACTTTCACAGTGACTTTGGCAGAATACTCGCAAACTGCAATGAGATCGAGGCGATCATGCGCACCCTTGATTCCAGAGAAATCTCCGTGGGCATCAGCCGCCTCCACACTGCCCCCGCCACTTTCCGTCAGGCCGTTTCCGAAGCGATCCGGGCGTTGACCTTTAATTTCTACGCCGAAAATAATGTCTCTGTCTTTTCCTCGGAAAAAATGGAAAACTGTGATCTGACCGCCGAAAATTCCCTCGATCTGTTCCAGTTTGAAAATCTTTTGTTGGACTGGCAGTTTGCCGAAGCCGAAATACTGCTGCGGAATATTTTTGCAAAATTCAAGCGAAATTTCTTAGATGCCCAAGAGGTCAAAAATATCTGTTCCCAGATCTACTATATCTGTTCCCGGATCACGATCAAGAAGGAACTTCCCGCGCTGTCCACAGATCACCTGACGGCCATCCGCAGCGCCTGCGATATCTTTGCCTTAGAACAGGCTGTGACAACGCTATTCTGCGATATCCGTGACAGCCTGAACGATACTTCAACCACCCAGAATCAACTGGCCGAAAAAGCCATGCAGTATATCAGGGAAAATCTATCTTCTGATCTGTCTTTAGAACAGATTGCCGATCATCTGCATATTTCCGCCTCCCACTTAAGCCGGACCTTCAAAAAGACCGCAAACATTTCTCTGACGGATCACATCAATCAGGTCCGCATAGACCGGGCGAAAGAACTGCTGCGCGGCACCGATATCTACATTTATGCCATTTCCGAGATGGTGGGCTATCACGATGCGACTTACTTTTCTTCCATCTTTAAAAAACTTGCGGGTGTCAGTCCCTCCGAGTATAGAAATCTCATAAGTTCGGATCAAGTAAGCTTCCGCAATTAAAATTTATAACTCTTTCCGATGATTTAAATGTATGCCAATATGTCCTATTCCCAGTATGGCTGCCGCCGCAAACAACATCGGATTCCGCCCGTATACCGCAATCAAGCCGCACGCGATAACCGGAAGAGACGCCCCCGCAACAGGAATACCCATAAAACTGCTGTAAAAATCTTTCATCGTCTTTTCACTTTTAAAATATCGTATCCAATATAATTCATACAGGATCATCAGCACAAATGCCGCAATCAACCATATCGTCCATGCAGTAATATCCTGAATATTAAAATCGCTGAAAATAAGCAGCAAACAAGTCACTAAAACCTCGCCTATCCTTTCAAATAACAGCAGAATTTTGCTTTCATTATGTACATATTCTTCGTAGCCTTTTGGCTGATTCTTCGTCCAAAATAAGTTCGGAATTATCAGCATAAGAAGAAAAATCAATCCAATCATACTTTAAGTTCCTTGTCCTTTTTTATTACTTTTAATCGCTACAATAATTACTATCCCAAGCTGCAGCAGAGGAATACCCACATAATTCACTATTGGAGATATAATTACAGGTATCATAGAAAAGATTCCACCAACCATAGCTGATATTAACATTAAAATCACAAAAGCTATTACTTTATCGCTTTTCTTTTTAAATGTTTTTATAAAAGGAATACATATAGTCATAATTATAAACCATAATGCACCTGTTAAAAACTTAATTACTCTGTTTCCTTTACCTCCTTCCGTTACCATAAGGTAATTCGCATTGCAAATAAATTTATTCATCAGCGAATTTAATGAACGATCTCTTTGTTGTTCAATTTCTTGTAAAATACTCTGATACTCATCTTTGTATGCTTGATTACTGTTTATCATCGTTTGATCTAGCGACATTACCTTTGCAAGAATATCAATCCGTTTTTCTATTCTTTTAAAATAGAAAAAATTTGAATCAATATAAGGAATCAAAAGTATTATAACAAATATAAGTACCCCTACTGTAAACCACAATTTAGGCCTCTTATAGTTTCTCTTAAATACATCTACCAGTGCTTCTACAACTTTTCCAAGTGCTTCCCCCATTATTTGATCATCCTATTATCTCTATTTCCTATTCGGTTTTCTTTTAATAGCCAACAACTTAATATAATCATCAAATTCAGCAGTATTTGTCGGTTCAAACATTACCCATTTCCCATCATGATAAGTTTTTGCTTCATCATACTGCCTACAAACAGCAGCAGAAAGAGTCCCTCTTATATCTTCTAATTTTGTTCTTTCATTTTTTCCAAAGATAATCATGAAACCAACACAATTACTTTTTGCATACAGGCAGCAAAGTGTTTTGCCGCCTCTACGATATTTATACTCGTAAGTCCAATTCTTTCCACCTGTATTCCATAATCGTTCCATTTCGTATTTTTCATCGATAGCCAAACACAACTCTTGCCAAACTTCAAACAAAGATTGACCAAGCAATTCAGTCATAATTGATTGAGACGGTATACTTTCAAGCATTGAATCCCCTCCGCTAATTTTAATTTTGCAACAGGGCAATTACATCTGCAGATTTTAATACTTTGCCCATAGACACAACCTTTTCATTGACAACGATGGCAGGCATACTCATAACGCCGTATTCCATTACTTTCTGCATATCAGTAATGTATTCTACCTCTACGGAAAGTCCCATTTCTTTTACCGCCTGTTTGGCATTCTCAAATTGTTCATGGCAAGACTTACAACCAGCACCTAATACTTTGACACAACATATTTCTCCCTCTTTCAAATTCGGACAGCAATCACTTGCCATTCTTTCCCCTTCACTTGTCGGGCCTCCACAGCTGCAGGTACAAGCAGATGTTATTTTTTCTTCTTTTTTCTTTCCGAAATTGAATATTGCCATAATAATAACCTCCTAAAATTAAATAATGATAGCCATGAGCAAAACTCCACACATTCAGTATTTATGCAGGTTTGCGAAGCATG
>ERZ777011.1798-NODE-1798-length-20260-cov-3.576046_pt1 | contig 20260 bp, 14 predicted proteins | sample MGYA00374964_ERZ777011 | MGnify/ENA primary metagenome ERZ777011 (study PRJEB29310, sample SAMD00008975) | mouse gut metagenome | study: EMG produced TPA metagenomics assembly of the Metagenome analysis of fecal microbiota from mouse which was promoted... | reverse complement strand
TTATCGAAATCGGTGACGGCGTTATAGAAGTACTTTCCACGAACGGCGATACACGCCTGGGCGGTGATGATTTCGATCAGAAAATAATTGACTGGATGCTTGCCGAGTTCAAGGCACAGGAGGGCGTGGATCTGTCCAATGACAAGATGGCGCTTCAGAGATTAAAAGAGGCGGCTGAGAAGGCGAAGAAAGAACTCTCTTCCGCAACGACAACGAATATCAATCTTCCGTTCATCACGGCGACGGCTGAGGGTCCGAAGCACTTCGACATGAACCTTACCAGAGCGAAATTTGATGAACTGACACATGATCTGGTAGAGAAGACAGCGATTCCGGTACAGAACGCTATGAAGGATGCGGGCCTGACCAACGCGGATCTCGGTCAGGTATTGCTGGTAGGCGGATCGACGCGTATTCCGGCAGTGCAGGATAAAGTAAAGATGCTGACGGGCAAAGAGCCCAGTAAGTCTCTGAACCCTGACGAATGTGTGGCGCTGGGCGCTTCTATTCAGGGCGGTAAACTGGCAGGCGACGCGGGTGCGGGCGAGATCCTGCTGCTGGATGTTACGCCGTTGTCCTTATCCATCGAGACGATGGGCGGTGTCGCAACCAGACTGATCGAGAGAAATACTACGATCCCGACCAAGAAGAGTCAGGTATTCTCCACGGCGGCCGATAACCAGACAGCGGTAGATATTAATGTTGTACAGGGTGAGAGACAGTTTGCGAAAGATAACAAGTCCCTCGGACAGTTCAGACTGGACGGTATCCCGCCGGCAATGCGCGGCGTTCCGCAGATCGAGGTTACCTTCGATATCGATGCGAACGGTATCGTGAATGTTTCCGCGAAAGACCTCGGTACAGGTAAGGAGCAGCATATCACCATTACTGCAGGCTCTAATATGTCAGACGATGAAATCGACAGAGCGGTAAAGGAAGCGGCCGAGTACGAGGCGCAGGATAAGAAGAGAAAAGAAGCGATTGATACGAGAAACGAGGCTGATTCCTTCGTATTCCAGACAGAGAAGGCTCTTACGGAGGTGGGCGATAAGATCGACGCTTCCGAGAAGTCGAGTGTGGAAGCTGACTTGCAGGCAGTGAAGGATATCTTAGAGAAGACGAAGGATCAGGAGATGTCCGACAGCCAGATCGACGAACTGAAGGCTGCAAAAGAGAAGCTGACCAATTCCGCACAGGCGCTGTTCACGAAGATGTATGAGAATATGCAGCAGGCACAGGGCGGTCCCGATATGAGCAATATGGGCGGCGAAGCGCAGGAGAGTGCACAGGCCGGCCCGGCGGATGACGTAGTGGACGGAGATTACAGAGAAGTCTGAGAGTGAGGGTAGGCTTGGAGGATTATAAGTATGGCAGAACAGAAACGAGATTATTATGAGGTACTCGGTATTGATAAGAATGCCGATGATGCCGCAATCAAAAAAGCATATAGAGTTCTTGCTAAAAAGTACCATCCCGATATGAATCCCGGCGATGCGGAAGCTGAGAAGAAATTCAAAGAAGCCTCCGAGGCTTATGCGATCTTGAGTGATCCTGAAAAGAGACGGCAGTATGACCAGTATGGTCATGCTGCTTTCGATGGTGCAGGCGGCGCGGGCGGATTCGGCGGTTTTGATTTCAGCGGCGCTGATTTTACCGATATTTTCGGGGATATTTTTGGAGATATCTTCGGAGGCGGCCGGCGTGGCGGCAGGAGCAACGGACCGATGAAGGGCGCGAATATCCGCACCACTGTCCGCATTGCTTTCGAGGAAGCGGTTTTCGGTGTGGAGAAAGAGATCGAACTGACGCTGAAGGACGAGTGTACGGCGTGCCACGGCACCGGAGCGAAGCCCGGCACCAGCCCGGAAACCTGTTCGAAGTGCGGCGGCAAGGGTCAGGTGGTTTTCACGCAGCAGTCTTTCTTCGGAACGGTCAGAAATGTGCAGACCTGTCCGGACTGCCACGGCACCGGTAAGGTTATCAAGGATAAATGCCCTGACTGCAGAGGCACGGGATATATTGCGAATAAGAAGAAGATTCAGGTATCTATTCCGGCGGGGATCGGAGACGGTCAGTGTGTTCGTATCCGGGATAAAGGAGAGCCGGGCAGTAACGGCGGACCCAGAGGAGACCTTCTGGTGGAAGTGGTGGTAAACAGACATCCGATCTTCCAGAGGCAGGATGACAGCATATTTTCCACTGTACCGATGTCTTTCGCGATCGCAGCATTAGGCGGAGAGATCGTGATCGACACGGTGGACGGCAAAGTGATCTACGACGTGAAGGCGGGCACCCAGACAGACACGAAGGTACGTTTGAAAGGCAAAGGCGTTCCGTCACTGCGTAACAAGAACGTTCGCGGCGATCATTACGTGACACTGGTGGTACAGGTGCCGGATAAGCTGTCACATGAAGCGAAGGAACTGTTAAAGAAGTTCGACGAACAAACGGGCGACACGCTGAATGCGGCGAAGAACGTATCCGGCGGTAAAGCGGAAGAGCCTGTCGGCAAGGGCAAGAAGAAATTCAGAAAGTAATGACAGAACAACGATTGATATGCAGAGCACACTCTTTTGAACGGGAGTGTGCTTTTGCGTGACGAATGGTTTGTACAATAAATTTGTTCGATAAATAAGGGTGGTTTTGCTGGCTGGTTTCATATTGATTTTTTCTGATGAGAGGGTATACTCATTTGGGTTCTATATTTTACATACCGGAGGTGTCTAGTGATGAAAATTAAGATGAAAATGATTATCTGTTTTTCAACAATCTGCATCGGGTGTATGCTGATTGCTATGTTAAGCGTTATGACGATGACGCGGCGGCGTTTTGATTCCATGAACAATACGCAGGCGAAGACTGCGGCAGATTTTTATGCATCGGAAATCGAGACGTGGCTTGAGCGGAAGACTGCTGTCGTCGATGCGGCAGTGGTATATATGGAATCTTTGGATGAAATAAATGAGGAAGCTGTCATCGATTACCTGGAAGCGCTGATGAAATCGAGTGAAGGGACGGTGGATGTCTTTGCGGCATTTACTGACGGTACTTTTCTGGACGGAAGCAGGCTTGATCTGGGGGATGACTGGGATTATACAGGGTTTCCCTGGTATACGGAGGGGCTTGCATCCGACGGAAAGGTTTTGTGCACACCATATATGGACGGTCAGATGGTGGTGCCGGTTTCCAGAAAGTTTACCTGCAAGAACGGGTCAGAGGGCGTGATCGGCATGAGTCTGCAGCTGGGGACGTTGTTTGAGGCGGTCAGTACAGTGACGGAAAGCACGGACGGCAGCTATGTATTCATGCTGGACAACGACGGATTGATTCTGCTGCATGCGAATGAGGAGTTTCTGCCTACCGGTGAAAAAATGAGCGCGGTATCCGAGGTACTGGGCGGAGCATATGCGGCAGCGCTCAGCGATACATCGGTTTCAGTGCATGACTATGACGGGGTAAAAACGTTACCTGATGTCGGTTCCGAACAGCCTTGGAAGCATTGTTGTGGCAACGCCGGTATCTGTTTATAATGAAGCGACGAACCAGCTGGTGGTTAATTTTATTATGACGATTATCATTGCTGCCATCATTTCGGCTGTAGTGGTTGCAATATACAGCGGCGGTATCACCAGACCGATCGTTGTCATGCAGCACGAGATCACGGAACTCCGGGAGCTGAGACTTCAGATGAATGGTGGGGCCGAGAAACTTCATGGACGCCGGGATGAGATGGGTGTCATGGATCAGGCGATTCAGGAACTGCGCGGCCGGTTAAATCAGATCGTACAGCAGATGATCAAAGCCTCCGATATGCTGAAGGAGCAGTTTGATAATGTACGGGGCGCTGTGAAGAGTTCGGTGGCTGACAATTATTCCATAAAAGGAACGCTTGGACAGATCGTTGCGGCGATAGATGATGTTGCGGAGCAGACACAGCAGGCGAATGAGAATCTCACAGAGTTTGCGGATGATCTTTCCAATATTGCAGGCCGCATGGAGCGGATGAATGAAGTGGCGGCTTCAGCAGTCAGCCAGTGCCGTGACGGTATGGATACGGTAGAACTGCTGTCGCAGAAGATCGACCAGAGCCGTGAATTACAGACGGTTACTTCCGAGACTGCCAATATGCTTTCTCAGAAATCAAATTCGATCGACGGTATCAGTAAGACCATTGGTGAGATTGCAAGCCAGACTTCCCTGTTGGCTCTGAACGCGTCGATTGAAGCGGCGAGAGCCGGAACAGCAGGAAGAGGATTTGCCGTTGTGGCCGAGGAGATCGGCGCGCTGGCGGCGCAGACTGCAACTGCCACGGGAAATATCAATCAGATCATTGCGGAGATCCAGAGCGGAATTAAAAATGTCAGTGTACAGATCGGTCAGATCCAGCATAATACGACTGAATGTATCAGTACGATGGATGACACACAGGGAGTATTCAGGAAGATCAGCGATAATATTTCCGGTATGGGAAATGACATTAATGAACTGGAGGAGGCGGTAGATAATCTGAATTGCAATAAAGACGGGATCGTTGACAGATTCTGCAGTATCTCAAGCGAGACGCAGGAACTGACAGCGGCCAGCCAGGAAGTCAACGGACGTGTGGAAGATCAGGGTATTGCAATGGATCGTATCAACGATTCCATGACAGAGCTTCATGAGGTGGTGGAGCGTTTGTACGGCATTATTGAGGAGTTCCACGTGTAGCGCGCACAGAGAAACAGCGTCAGACAGGAGTCCCCGGATGGTAAAAGAGCCATCCGGGGATTTTGGATTATGAAGGAAGAAGTGTTACTTCGAACGGTGTCTTTTTTCTGGTAAATTTTGCGGTTTCTTTTGGCGGATGAGTGTGCTATGATGATCAGGAGAAATCAACAGTTTGGTTGATTTTTGGCATAAATACTGTAGTATTATATTGTGAAAAATATTTTTTCACACGCGAGATCTGCGTCTGCACACGCTTGACACAAATTTGTCATGCGCAGAAATGGAGATTAATATGGAGAAGAACTACTATGAGAAAAAGCGGAAGAAGTAAAACGATATTGGCATTCGTGCTGGCGGTACTGTTTGCGACGGAGCCTGCCGGAACAGTATTGGCGGCGCAGAACGGCGAAAACACTACGTTCATGACACGAACGGAAGAAGGTTCCGGAAACGCAGGAGAAAACAGTACAGAGACAGAAGATGAAAGCGGCGCGGGCGGTACACAGCCGGATGACGGCAGTGCAGAAGCAGACGGCATAAATCCGGATGACGGCAGCACGGGAGCAGATGACATAAACCCGGATGACGGCAGCGCGGGAGCAGACGACATAAATCCGGATGACGGCAGCGCAGATGCAGACCGAAATGAAAGCGATGAGGGTTCGGCAGACACCGGTGAGCCGGGAAATGATGAAGACGGCACGGAGGAGACGGAAGAACCGGCGGACGGCGAAGCGGAACCGGAAGACGCAGAGGAACTTGAGGGCGTGGAAGAAGACGAAGAAGCTGCAGGAGCGGAGGACGAAGAGCAGAAGGAAGACTATACAGGGCTTTCTGACGACTACAAACTTACATCAAAACAGATGGAGAGCAAACGGGAGCTGGCTTCCCGCTTGCATGAGATCAGCGCTTATGAAGAAGGCGTTGATTATGTGGAAGGTCAGGTGATCACTTTGGCCCAGACGCAGGAAGAGGCGGAACTGATTGCCGAGGCGTATCATGCGCAGATTGTGCAGTTTGATTATGGTGTGCTGACATTACAGCTTGGCAGGCAGGATACGGTTAACCGGGCGATGCGCGCAGCGGCCGATATGGAGATGAATCTTCCTGCGGTGTGGCCAAACTATTACCGTTATGCGTATGGAGAGATTACGGATGAGGCTGTTCCTGCGGAAGTGGTGCAGGATAGTACTATAGCGGATGAAACGCAGAATGCATCGGAACAGGACGATCTTATAGAGATCAATATAGAGGAATACGAGATAGAAACAGACGGTGTGACCGATGCCACGGGGCAGACGGAGGATTCCTATCTGGAGGCGCTCGGGTACGATGATCCGTACTTACAATCGACAAGCACATATTACCAGTATTATCATACGACGATCGGATCACCCTATGCATGGACGGCAGGCTATACAGGGCAGGGAATTAAAGTGGCGGTGTTAGATACCGGTGTTGCCAGTCATGCAGACATGGCAGTTGAGAGTATACATGATCCGGACAGATACGATCCGGAAATATGCGAGCAGGATGTGAAAGACAGCCACGGTCATGGTACTCATGTAGCCGGTATTATCGGCGCGAAGGCGAACGGCAGACAGGGTGTCGGTGTGGCGCCGGACGTGACGCTGTACAGTGGAAATGTACTGCCTGACGGCACGGGCAAGGATGACGATATCATAATGGCAATCAAGGCCGCGCAGGAACGGAATGTGGATATTATCAATATGAGTCTGGGCGGACTCGGTTATAATGATGTGTTTCAGCAGACGGTTAATGATGCATATGAGCAGGGGATTGTGCTGTTTGCCGCTTCGGGTAATGATGGCGGGACGAATTATACATATCCTTCATGCTATGACCATGTCATCAGTGTAGCGGCTACGGATGCAGGCAATGAGCGGGCAGGTTTTTCCAATTATGGGGATAAGGTAGATTTAAGCGCACCGGGTGTCGCAATCTGGTCTACGAGTAAGAATGGTACCGGCTATACGCGCATGAGCGGTACATCCATGGCGTGTCCCGTGGCGGTTGGAGAGGCGGCGGTCATCTTATCCGGCAATGAGAGCGTGCGCGATAAGACCGGAAAAGCAAGGGTCGATGCATTGGAAAGCGCAATGAAATCCAACGCTGTCAGCGCAGGATCGGGTATGGGGGCCGGTATCACACAGCTTCCCAGAGCACTGAAGCTGAGTACCGCAGTGACCAGACCTGCGGCGCCGACGATTCAATTTAAACCCGATGATACAGAGACGGCGCAGACAGTGGAAGTAACCATACAGGCGCAGGGTGAAGCAACTGTTTATTATACAATCAATGGTAAGACGCCGACCTATAAGAATGGTTTGGCCGGTAACGATGCGGTGGCGTACACGCAGCCTTTTGAGATTACAGGTCAGGCGAAGGCGACCGTCAAGGCGATTGCAGTTAACGAGAATGGAGTGGCAAGCACAGTCAGGTCTGCTTCTTACACGCTCAAGCCTTATGTCAGCAGTATTACGATCTCCGGTGTACAGAAGATTGCGAAGGGTAAGAGTGCGCAGATGAAGGCGGAGGTTCTGCCGGCATATGCATCGAATAAAAAGGTGACATGGGAACTGTATACGGCGGATGACCGTAAGGTCGATACGAAACTGGCAAGGGATGTGGGCGTGAGCATCACAACGGCCGGCAAAGTCACTGCGACAAAGAACGCAATCGCAGGCGTATATACGGTCAAGGCCACGGCGAAGGATCAGAGCGCCAGGAGCGCGACACATCAAATCACCGTGACCGATACCGTGAAGATCGATACAGTCAGATTTGCGAACGACAATGCGGCACTCAGAAATGTGACGCTTATACTGCCCGATGACAATACTTACGATCTGGGCAGTAATCTGGACGGCAGGTGTAAAGACGGTACGGCGGCGGTACTGTCGGACTTTAAGTGGAGCAGCAGTAATACGGCGGTTGCCAGGGTCGATGCGTCCGGTATTGTGACGCCTCTTAAAGCGGGGAAAGCAACGATCACGGCGCTTGCGGATGATTCCAGCGGTAAGAAGGCGACCTGTGTCTTTACGGTGAAACAGCTTGCCACCGGGATTGCAATAACGGGGAATGACAAGGTGGCGGCCGGTAAGAGCCCGACTTATAAAGCGACGGTGACGCCTGCATATACCAGCAATAAGAAAGTGAAATGGAAACTGTCGGAGGAAGTGGCGGGAACAGGAGAAGCGGCAGAAAGACAGTTTGTTGAGGTGACGGCTGAGCGCAGTCGTGAGATCGGTGTGAAGATCAATGCGTCAACCGGCAGGCTCACGACAACTGCCGCTGCAGCGGCAGGCACCTATATGATTACCGCGACTGCCGCAGACGGCAGCGGACAGAGCGGGTCTAAGATGATTACGATTGCGGCGGGCGCGATTACAGGTATCACATTTAATGATAAGGAATACAGGAATGTATCTATATGCCGCAAGCAGCAGACGATCACAACAAAGACTGCGGCTACGGTCTATGCGACGATCAGGGGAAAAGCGGGCGCTGACCTGAGCGCTTATGAGGTGACGAACAGTAATCCCGGTATTGCTTCGGTCAGTGTTGAGGATGCAGCAGACGGTAGTGCCGCGGTTGCGGAAGCCGGCGGCAAACAGACAGAAAAAGTAATCAGACTGACGGTCGAGGCTACCGGACAGGCGGCAGGAAAGACGAATGTTGTGATTGCATCGACTGACGGATCGGGCAAGCGCCTGACATGCACGGTAACTGTTAATAACCCGGCATCCGGTATCGTCATTGCACCTGCGGCCGGCAGGAACCAGTATGTGGCGAGAGGGAAAACGCTGCAGATGAAGGCTGTCGTGGAGACGGAAAACGGTAAAGTGTCGAACAAGGGCGTAACGTGGGAACTGTATGATACTACGGGACAAAAGATAGAAGGCAATCTGATACTGTCAACCGGCATGAAAATCACGTCTGGTGGTAAGGTGGAGGCGGCAATCAACGCGATCGTTGGCCAATACACGGTCAAGGCGACGGCAAATGACGGCAGCGGCGTGACGAAAACCTATGCGATAAGCGTCAGAGAGCCGGTGACCAGCATATGGCTCCGGGATAAGAAAGGTGATATGTCCACGGCATATCTGTATACGCTGGAGGAGGGTACGTTTTGCTACTTTGATGTTCGTGCTGACAAAGACCAGGTTTCTATTGCGGTGACCTCCTCGAATCCGTCAGTAGTATCGGTGTCGGTCGTTCAGCAGGGCAGGATGCAGCTTGCAGCATATAAGAAGGGGGACGCCACAGTTACGCTGAAAGCCATGGATGGAAGTGACTGTCAGGTGAAGTATTATTTTAGAGTGAAGTAGATCGCGTTCATCTTTTATGATCGGGAATCGGATAAATTTTCAGAAAAGAAAATTATTCGATTCCCGTTGTATTTAGGGCATATATGCTATGCATTATGCTAATTATTTTGTTGTAAGACTATGATTTACAAGTCAGATATGTTATGCTAACTAAGTACGAGTGGAATTGCTATTTGTGTAGAGGAAGGTGACGAAATGAAGATAACAAGAGCTGCGGTCACAATGGGGCTCATTCTGCTTTCGATGGCAGGACTTAGTGGCTGTGGCCGGGAACGTAAACTTATTGAGCTGACAGAAGTAGGACAAAATGGCGTGGAACAGGAGTTAAGTGTGCTTCCGCTGCCTGAATATGAGGAATTTTCTTCGTATAGAGATTCCGAGGAGAGCGAATCTGATGGGAAGACGAGATTGACCGCTTTAGCGGAGGATTTGGAGGAAGCGGAAAAGATCGCCGACTTGTACGGTATCGAACTTGACAGCTATTCCTATGGGGTTGCTGTTTATCTGACCGATAAGGATGTACAGGAACTCATCAGTATGGGAGAAGAGAATGACTATCCTACGCTGGCGCCCAATCATAAAGACAAGCTCCATACGGTACAATAAATACATGACCGAGAAGGATAAAGAAGAAAGAGAAGGGAGAAGAAATGAAAAAAGCAAAGATACTATCATTAGTGCTGGCATGCTCCTTGCTGTTCCATACAACAGGGATGGAAGTGCTGGCAACCACAGCCTCGGAACCGGTTTTTGACGAACAGTCTGTCGAGACACCGGAGAGTGCACCCTCAGAAGAGGACATAGCTTTAGAAACACCTGAGCAGTCCACAGAAGAAGTAACAGGTAACGATTCGGAAGAAGTGCAGGACACGGAGCAGTCCTCAGAACCGGAAGAAGGTAAAGATGAGGAATCTTCTGATGACATGGAGGAAACAGAGGAGCCTTCCGAAGAAACAGAAGAGCCTTCAGACGAGACAGACGATTCCGTAGACGATGTGGATGAGCCCGCGGCAGATGATACTCCGGAAGAAGATGAGGTGTCAGATTCTGAAGATTCAGTATCAGATAATACGGTATCGGAGAATACGCTTCCGGAAGAGGATTCCGGGAAAGAAGATCCGGAAGAAGATGTTTTGGCATTGTTCCCGGGACTGGGCGATGATTACACGATGTCTTCAGCACAGATGGCGGATAAACGGGTGCTGGCAGATCATGTGAATGACATTGTCAGCACAGCTTCCATAAATGCAGATCAATATCCGGATGCGGAAGGTTTATATGAGCTTGGTGAAGTGGTGTATCTGGCAGAGACGGCAGAAGAAGCTGAGCAGGTAGCCGCAGCTTTTGGCGGAGATCTGGACAGCTATGCTTATGGCGTAGCCGTAATCAGTCTGCCTGAAAAGGCCACGGTAGCTATGGCAGTGGCCGCTGCGGCAGCACCTGAAATGAAACTGCCCGCTGTATGGCCTAACTACTACTACTATCTTACCGAGGATGTGAATGATTCTAAAGCAGTGTCAGGCTATAGCGACCCGGCACTGACAGAACAGTGGCAGCATGACTATATTGGCACCGGCTATGCCTGGGCAGCAGGATATAAAGGACAGGGTGTCAAGGTTGCCGTGATCGATACAGGTCTGCAAAGAGATCATGAAGATCTGTCAAACAATGCTGCGGCAGGAAGAAATTTTGTCGGCGGTGCAACCGGTACAGAGTTTAATGGTGATAATGGTGAGCACGGAACACATGTGGCAGGTATTATTGCCGCTGATGATAATGGTACAGGCGGTGTGGGAATTGCACCGGATGCGCAGGTACGAGGCTATTGTGTATTTCCGGCAGGCGATGATGCAGGTGCGGATTCTGCGGATATTATGATGGCCATCAATGCGGCAGTAGCCGATGGTAATGATATCATTAACATGAGCCTGGGCGGTCCCATGTACAGTGCTGCGTATGAGACAAGCGTTAAGAACGCATACAACAAGGGTGTGGCAGTTTTCGCATCCTCCGGTAATGAAGACACAGACGGTTATAGTTTCCCGGCAGCATACAGCGGTGTGATTTCCGTAGGCGCCGTGGATCAGAATGGCGCGCGGGCCGCATTCTCTAACTATGGCGGTACTGTGAAGCTGTCATTCCCGGGTGTACATATTTATTCTACCCTTCCCAATGGTTATGGGTATATGAGCGGCACCAGCCAGGCTTCTCCTGCTGCGGCAGGTACGGCGGCGGTGATTCTTTCTGCGGATCAATCGATTCGTGGTAAGAGTGGTAAAGCTAAAGTGGACGCACTTCTTGCAAAGATGAAATCTTCTACGACCAAGTGCACCAGTTCCGGTATGGGTGCGGGCACTACATGGCTGCCGGGCGCATTGAAGATCGCATCGGATATCACTGCTCCGGATGCACCGGTCATCACGATCAATGAAACGCCGCAAAACGGGACAACTTATACGGCAGAAAGTGTGACGGCTACGCTTTCCACTAAAACTGCCGTGGATGTGGAAATCTGGTATTCAACGGACGGAAAGAATCCTGCGTATAAGAACGGCGAAGTCTTAAACGCAAGCAGGTATACGGGAACACCAGTTACATTGACCGGTGCAAAGAAAGTAACCATCAAGGCGCTTGCTCTGAATCCGGTTACTGGCAAGGCAAGTAAGGTTGCAGTCAAATCATGCACGCTGGCACCGATTCCTTCGGATGTGGTATTGACTTCTAAAACCGGAAATTCAAGTGTTGCTGCGGGAAAGAGTTTAGTGCTGGTGGCGAATGTTATGCCGGACTATGCAGTTTCCAAGAAGGTACAGTGGAATGTTGACGCGGCGGCGAAGGCGGCGGGAATTACAGTTACGAACGGCACGGTGAAAACGAAGTCTACTACTGCTGCAGGGGAATATACTGTCACTGCTACAGCGGTGGGTACAGACGGCAGCACTTTTAATGGCGTCTCGAAAGAGTATAGATTTACCGTGATTGCGAAAGCGTCTGTTAAGTCGATTGCCTTTATGGATGGAAAAACAAAACTGAAGGCACAGACTCTGGATAGAGGTCAGACACTGAATTTGAATAATTATCTTCAAGTGACCAGAGAGGATGGCGCTGCTGCTGCCGGTGATGTGATCTGGTCCAGCAGTAACAATAAAGTGGCTACTGTCAGTGACGGTGTTGTTACCGCGGTTGCGCCCGGTAAGGTTGTAATCAAAGCAATTTCTAATGATGGTTTTAATAAGAGTGCTTCCTGTAACGTGACCGTAAATCAGCCTGTTACGGAAATAACGATAACCGGATCGACCAAGGTGGCTGCCGGAAAATCCATTACGCTGAAAGCGAACATTGCACCGGCGAATGCCACCAATAAGAAAGTCACCTGGACGGTAGATGGCGGCAATGGCAAGGTAACCGTAGCGAATAATGGTAAGGTGAGTGCAAAGGCAGATGCAACAGGAACTTGTACTGTGACGGCGACCGCTAACGACAGTGGTAAAGTATCATCTGCCGCCTATACAGTGACAATTGTATCGGGTGCGATTACGAAGATAGAGCTTTCGAGTAAAAATATGGTACTCTTCAGTAAGAAAGCGAGTGAGACAACGCCGATTACCGGAAAACTGTCCGCAACAGTAACGGGGGGAGATTCGAGCCTGATTGAATGGACGAGCAGCGCACCTTCTATAGCAAGTGTGGATCAGGACGGTAATGTTACTGCGAGGGCTGCGGGTAAAGCTACGATCACTTGCGCAGCTACTGACGGCAGCAACAAAAAAGCAACCTGTAAGGTCAATGTTAACGTGCCGATGTCCAAATTGAGCATAGGAACTAAGGACAGCTACGGATCCTATTTTGATGATCTCGGCGATGGTACCGGCGGCTATGCAGGGTATATTGCACAGGGCAAGAGCATTGTACTTACAGCTAAATACAGCAGTAATTATGGTACGCCAAATGATAAGAAGGTGACATGGGCTTCTAGCAATACCGCTGTTTTAACTGTAGATAAAAACGGCAAGGTAACGGCAAATAAAGAGGCACCGCTGGGGGCGACAGCTTATATTACTGCGACAGCAGCAGATGGCAGTGGCGTAACTTCCAACCAGTATCTGTTTGCCGTTAGACCGCTGTTTAAACAAATTTCCATAGAGGAGGGATCGCACCTGGTTACTGCGACCTTAGCGGACGGCAGGAAGGTGGTAGCGCCTGACTATTTCACTGTTACTGTATCCGGAGGTAAGAATCCCGGTCTTGATAAATGGTATCGGCAAACGGACGATGGTTCTTTGTACTGCTTCATTGACCCCATTCCGGGTCAGGTGACTACAAGCAAGCCATCTACGGTTAGTCAGCTGTACACGAATGAAATGCAGAAAATGACAATGACGGTGAAACTCAGAGATGGTTCTGGTTTGACGGCAAAATTGACACTCTATGCTGCACGATTTAAAGATGGAACAATTAAGTATACAAATTAAATAGAAGACAGCCGGCTTCGGTCGGCTGTTTTTGATTATATACAGCCTTCCAATTTTCGGTTATAATAAATATGTCTATCGTACACATACTAAAGCGTGTGCAGACTGAAACAACGTATGACATGGAAAAGGGGGAAAGATGGTTCATAAGAAAACAGCTTTAATGATTGTAACAGCTTTATGCGTGGCAGCCTGCTTAAACGGCTGCGGTAAGAAGGAAGAACCTGCGCCGCTGCCGGAACCGGAAGTGGTAGAGGAGACAGAGCCGGAAGCGGAAGAAGAACCGGAGATTGTCGAGGAACCGGAACTTACGACAGCTTATCCCGTGATTGAGGAGCGAACCGTGACAAACGGTAAGATACAAAGCTACCTGACCGGTCAGTGGACAAGTACAGAGCAGGCGAACAGAAGACCGATTGCGGTCATGATACCGAATAACAGACCGGCGATGCCGCAATACGGATTGTCGCAGGCCGATATCATATATGAAGCGCCAGTGGAAGGGCGTATTACAAGACTGATGGCAGTGTTTGAAGATTTTGACGAACTGGAGCGGATCGGACCTGTCAGAAGCAGCCGTGATTATTTCGTGTATGTTGCGATGGGGTATGAAGCAATCTACTGCAACTGGGGGCTGGCGAGACCGTATGTGGAAGAGTTGATCAACAGACCGGATTACTATAATGTCAGTGCCGGGGTGCCGGGTATTCACAACGCGGCTGATGAGGCTTTCAGCAGAGTGAAGCGTCCGGGATACGCCAAGGAATTTACGGGCTATCTTATGATAGACGGACTGTTTAAGGCGGTAGACCGTCTCGGATATGACTGGAACTATGATGCTAATTATGTGCCGCCGTTTCTGTTTGCGGCGGATGATGTGCGGGCGGACTATGCGGAGAATGACGATGCCTGTATCATCTATCCGGGCGGTAAGACGGGGAACAATTCCGGCGGATATGGCGCGTATAATCCATACTTTGAGTATCACGAAGACGATCAGCTCTACTATCGTTATCAGGATGGCGGCAAACAGATTGACGAGCTTAACAATGAACAGCTTGCAGTCAGCAATGTGGTATTTCAGTACTGTCACGGTGAGGTCAGGGACAGTCACGATTATCTTGCGTTTGGCGTGCACGGTGAAGGCGATGCGATCGTCTTTACGAACGGTAAGGCGATTCAGGGCAAATGGATGCGATACGACGGAGACTTCACGCCGGCGAAGTATTATGATGAAGACGGTGAAGAGATCATTTTTAACCAGGGTAAGACGTGGATCTGTAATATCTGGCAGGAGTATGGCGAGTGCGTGCAGTACGGTGCAGATGATGACAGCCTGGTTACACCGGATGTACCATCGGTTACAGGTACAGGACAGAAGGACAGTTGATACACCGCTTTTCATAATTGTGCAGGCGGCGAAAGCTTCGATGGAGGATCGAGGCGAAAGGGATGTAATATAATATGAAATGGACAAAGTTCAGAATTAAAACAATAACAGATGCGGAAGACATCATAATCAGCACCCTCTATGACATCGGTCTGGAGGGTGCGCAGATTGAAGACAAGATACCGCTCACGGCGCTTGAGAAAGAGCAGATGTTCGTGGATATTCTGCCGGACGGACCGGAGGATGACGGTATTGCCTATCTCAGCTTCTTCGTGGAACAGAAGGAGGACGGCACTCTGGAAGTAAACGGTATGCCCACTGACAGAGAGACTGTAGAGGCGCAGATCCGGCAGGAACTGGAGGAACTGCGGGACTTCATGGAGATCGGTGAGGGCAGCATCACCGTGACGGAGACGGAGGATATCGACTGGATCAATAACTGGAAACAATATTTCCACCAGTTCTACATAGACGATCTTCTGGTCATTCCGTCGTGGGAAGAGGTTAAGGAAGAAGATCGTGACAAGAAGATACTGCATATAGATCCAGGCACTGCTTTCGGTACCGGCATGCATGAGACGACGCAGCTGTGCATTCGTCAGATCAGGAAGTACCTGACGCCGGAGACAGAGCTTCTGGATGTAGGGACGGGCAGCGGTATTCTGGCAATTCTGGCTCTTATGTACGGGGCGAAACATGCGGTCGGCACGGATTTAGACCCCTGTGCGGTGGAGGCGGTCGCGCAGAATATGGAAGCCAACGGGATCGCGGCGGAAGCTTTTCAGATGATGATTGGCAATATTATTACAGATAAAGACGTGCAGGATAAAGCAGGCTATGAATGCTATGATATTGTCGTGGCCAATATTCTTGCAGACGTGCTGGTGCCGCTTACACCGGTGATCGTCCGGCAGATGAAAACGGGCGGGATCTACATTACGTCCGGTATTATTGATACGAAAGAACAGACGGTCAGAGAGGCTGTAGAGGCGGCAGGACTTGAGATCCTTGAGGTGACTTATCAGGGTGAGTGGGTATCGGTTACGGCGCGTCGGAATCAGTGATGGAGAACTATACAGATAAAATAATGAGTGAGACAATGAAAAGAAGCAGGGCGGTAAAGTGGAGCAGTATAGCAGGGGTTCTGGCGGTTGTATGGATGTGTGTGATTTTTTCTTTTTCCGCCCAGACCAAAGAGGAATCCAGCGTGGTCAGTGAAGGATTGAGTTACCGTATGGTCAGCACGACAGGGCTGCTCTTTCGCCTGCATATAGATGAAGAGCAGATCAGGGAGATTGCGGGAGCTATTGAGCGTTCCGTGAGAAAGTGTGCGCATATGGCGGAGTTCGCGATTCTGGGATGGCTGCTGTACGGCTGGCTGTGCGGACGGCAGCTTACGCGTCTGCGCAGAGCCTGTGTTGCGGCAGGGCTGGCGATTCTATACGCCTGCAGCGATGAAATACATCAGTTGTTTGTAAAAGGACGTTCGGGTAAAATCAGCGATGTAGCCATAGATAGTATGGGCGTGGTGCTGGGGATGGTATTTCTGCTTCTGGCAGAGCGCTTCTTTAAATGGCGGCGCAGACGCAGACAGCATAGAAAGGGCGATCGGATGCAGAGCGTATAATCCGTCCGGCATGCAGCAGGACGGCAGTTGGAAAACGAATGCAGAGGGCGGTAACGGCAAGGCTCTCGGAAAGGCGCGGATACGAAACAATGTATCGATTTTTTGTAGAACCGGCACAGATACAGGGCAGGCGGGTCGTGATAACGGGCAGGGACGTCAATCATATCAGGAATGTGCTGCGCATGAAGATTGGTGAGGAGATTGCAGTCAGCAATGGTATAGACAGCAGAGAATACCGCTGCGGTATAGAGGAGTATAGGGAGGACGAAGTGATCTGTACACTTCGTTTTATTAAGGAGGACGGCGTAGAACTGCCGTCTAAAATATATCTTTTTCAGGGACTGCCGAAAGCGGATAAGATGGAACTGATCATTCAGAAGGCGGTGGAACTGGGAGTTTATGAGGTGATTCCCGTAGCGGCGAAGCGCTGTGTCGTAAAGCTGGATGATAAGAAAGCGGCAGCTAAGATCAGCAGATGGCAGGGAATTGCGGAAGCGGCTGCAAAACAGAGTAAACGGGATGTGATTCCTGCCGTACACGCGGTTATATGCATGGGAGAGGCAGTCGAATACGCGAAGAACATGGACGTGCGCCTGATTCCTTACGAACTGGCGGAGGATATGGCACGCACGAAGTCTCTGATTGGAGCAGTCGAATCCGGCAGCAGTATTGCAGTGTTCATAGGACCGGAGGGTGGATTCGAGGAGAGCGAGGTACAGGCGGCAGTGGAGGCCGGCATAGAGCCGATCACGCTGGGCAGGCGCATACTGCGGACGGAGACGGCGGGATTGACTGTACTGTCATGGCTGATGTATCAATTAGAATCTTAGACACATACCTTATTAGTAGGCGCAAGAGAAGGGCAAGCGAAGAGCAAGTACCATAAGCGAAGGAAGTGTTAAGAAAGGAATGACGATCATGGAAGTGTATTTAGACAATTCTGCAACGACCAGATGCTACGATGACGTCGCACAGTTGATGCATAAGATCATGTGCGAGGATTACGGAAATCCCTCCAGCATGCATAACAAAGGATTAGAAGCGGAACAGTACTTAAGATATGCCGCAGAGACACTGGCAAATCTGTTGAAAGTAAGCGAGAAAGAGATTCTGTTTACTTCCGGCGGCACGGAGTCTGACAACATTGCGTTGATCGGCACGGCGATGGCGAACCACAGAAGAGGAAGACATCTGATTACAACAAGAATCGAACATCCGGCGATACTACAGCCGATGGTATATCTGGAAAACCAGGGATTTCAGGTGACATATCTGCCGGTAGACCATGAGGGAAGGATATCACTGCAGGATCTGGAACGTGCAATCAGACCGGATACGATTCTGGTGTCAATCATGCATACGAACAATGAAATCGGAAGCATACAGCCGATTGCGGAGGCGGGTGAATTGATTAAACGTGTGAATCCGCAGACGCTGTTTCATGTGGACGCGGTACAGGGATTCGGTAAATTCCGCATTTATCCGGCCAGAACACATGTGGATATGATGTCCGTAAGCGCGCACAAGATTCATGGACCGAAGGGAACCGGATTCCTCTATATCAGAAAAGGAGCGAAGGTCAGCCCGATTATATACGGCGGCGGCCAGCAGAAAGGTATGCGCTCCGGAACGGAGAATGTTCCCGGAATCGCCGGTCTTGCGAAGGCGGCTGAGATGGTTTACCAGAATCTCGATGAGGATATGGAGAGAATGTACGGACTGCGGGATCTGTTCGTACAGGGAGTAAGCGGTATAGAAGACGTTAGGATCAACGGTTGTCCGGGCAGAGAAGGGGCAGCGCATATTGTGAGCCTGTCAGTGCGCGGGATACGGAGTGAAGTGCTTCTTCATGCACTGGAAGAAAGAGGAATCTATGTATCTGCGGGCAGTGCCTGCGCTTCTAACAAACCGCAGACGTCCGCGACGCTTAAGGCGATTGGCCTGGAGAGAGACCTATTGGATTCCACCATTCGTTTCAGTTTTTCCGTCTTTACAACTGCGGAGGAAATCCAGTATACTATACAGACACTATGCGAACTGGTTCCGACGCTCAGACGGTATACCAGAAGATAAAGGTGTGAAGAAGATCATAGGAGGAATACTATGTTTACGGCTTTTTTGATAAAGTATGCGGAGATCGGCGTGAAGGGAAAGAACCGTTACTTGTTTGAGAACGCGCTGGTACAGCAGATCAAATATGCATTAAAGAAATGTGACGGCGAGTTTGCCGTGCGCAAGACTGACGGTCGCATCTACGTGGATGCGGTATCGGCGTTTGACTATGATGAGACGGTATCGATGCTGCAGAAGGTGTTCGGCATATCCGGCATCTGCCCGATGATCTATGTGGAAGATGAAGGTTTCGAGAAACTAGGTCAGACGGTGGTCGAATATATCGGGCATGTGTATCCTGACAGACACAGGACTTTCAAGGTGGCGGCAAGACGTGCCAGAAAGAATTATCCGCTTAACTCCATGGAAATGAACGTGGAACTGGGGGGCATCATACTTGATGCATATCCGGAGATGCGTGTGGATGTGCATGAACCGGAGATCATGCTGAACGTGGAGGTGCGCGATAAGATTTATATTTACTCAGAGATTATTCCGGGACCGGGCGGGATGCCGGTGGGCACGGGTGGTAAAGCTATGCTGCTTCTGTCCGGCGGCATCGATTCTCCGGTTGCCGGCTGGATGATTGCCAAGAGAGGCGTCAAGATTGATGCCGTATATTTCCATGCACCGCCGTATACGAGCGAGCGGGCAAAGCAGAAGGTGATTGATCTGGCTGCCAGGGTGGCGGTTTACACGGGACCGATCTACCTGCACGTAATTAACTTTACGGACATACAGTTATATATCTATGATAAGTGTCCGCATGATGAGCTGACCATTATCATGCGGCGTTATATGATGCGCATCGCGGAGCGCATTGCCCGGGAGACGGAGTGCCTGGGACTGATCACAGGAGAAAGTATCGGACAGGTTGCGTCCCAGACGCTGCACAGCCTGATGGCTACGAACGAGGTGTGCGGACTGCCGGTCTACAGGCCGCTGATCGGATTTGACAAGATGGAGATCGTGGATATTGCTGAGAAGATCGATACTTATGAAACGTCGATTCTGCCCTATGAGGATTGCTGCACGATCTTCGTGGCGAAGCATCCCGTGACGAAACCGAATCTGAATATCATCAGAAGGCATGAGCTTAATCTGGATGAAAAGATTGATGAGCTTGTACAGAAGGCGCTGGCTGAGGATGAAGTGATTATTGTCCGTTAATATAAAAAGGAGAATGCCATATGGCATTCTCCTGACTCTTGTGATAAGAAGTGATTACATGATGTACGGCTTTAAAGCTGCGAGAACTTCATCAGTACCTTCTTCAGCGTGGATGTTCAAGTCGATCGGCTTGGATAAATCTAAGCTGAAAATACCCATGATAGATTTCGCATCGATAACGTATCTGCCGGATACAAGATCAAAATCGTAATCAAACTTTGTAATATCATTTACAAAAGATTTAACCTTATCAATAGAATTTAAAGAAATCTGTACTGTTTTCATTTGAAAAAATTACCTCCTTATGGATTTTTCATACTTTCAGCTATAATACTAAATGTTGGAAGGGTAAAAGTCAATGATAAAACAATACAAAAAACGCGGAGATTACTATGAAAAGTGTAGCACTACATAATCTGGGATGCAAAGT
>ERZ777011.1797-NODE-1797-length-20267-cov-4.101672_pt1 | contig 20267 bp, 27 predicted proteins | sample MGYA00374964_ERZ777011 | MGnify/ENA primary metagenome ERZ777011 (study PRJEB29310, sample SAMD00008975) | mouse gut metagenome | study: EMG produced TPA metagenomics assembly of the Metagenome analysis of fecal microbiota from mouse which was promoted... | reverse complement strand
GGAATAATAAGGAAACGTATCACTTATCATCACCCTATCGGGTGGTGATATGGTATAAATCCGGCAATTTATGAATGGCATGGCTTAAGAGCGCAGTCCGGCAGCTCAGGTACAAAGGACAGGAAAAATACAGGTTATGAAGCATATTACAGATCTGACAGCATTACAACTGAATCATACTGCAGTAGCCCTGGGAAAATTCGATGGGTTTCATCTTGGACATCAACTGTTGCTTGGACAGGTCAGAAAATGGCAGGAGGAGGGGCTGACCGGAGTGATCGTTACGTTTGTTCCGGCCGGGCGGGAACTGGGTGCGTCAAAGCATATTGATGGTCTCCGGGAAAAGAAGCACAAGGCAGAGGAGTCCGGGATTGATATTCTATTAGAGTACCCGTTTACCAGAGAATTTGCTGCTATGGAGCCGGAGGTATTTGTAAGAGAGGTTCTTGTGAGACAGCTTGGTGCTCAGGCAGTTGCAGTGGGCAGGGATTTCCGTTTTGGCAGAAACCGGAGCGGGGATGTAGATCTGTTACAGACGCTTGGAAAACAATATCATTTTCAGGTATGTGTGTTTGATAAGTTGATGAAAGGCCAGAAGGAGATCAGTTCCTCTCTGATTCGGGCAGAAATAGAAGCTGGTCATATAGAGACGGTTTCCGCCTGTATGGGACAGGGGTATTCTGTCTTTGGTGAAGTGGTTCACGGGAAAGAGCTTGGTACAGCGATCGGAATACCGACTGCCAATCAGTGGATCGAGCCGGAGCGGATCCTGCCGCCGTCTGGTGTCTATGCCAGCAGGATCAGAAGGAAGGAGCAGGTTCTTTACGGTATTTCCAATCTGGGCTGCAAGCCTACCGTCAGCAACGAACGGATCGTAGGACTGGAGACCTATATTTTTGATTTTACTGAGGATCTATATGGAGAATGGATAGAAGTGGAGCTGCTGCATTTTGTTCGTCCGGAGCGTAAGTTTCAGGGGATAGAAGAATTGAAGAAACAGATGCAGCAGGATATTGCAGATGTAAAGCGGTCAGTCTCTCTTTAGTTTTCCCAGGAATTCCCGGATCCGTTCATTGCGGGAATGAAATACGTCATCCGGTGAGCCTTCTACCACCACATATCCCTTGTCCATAAAAAGAATACGGTCAGAGACCTTACGTGCGAATTCCATTTCATGTGTCACGATGATCATGGTCATATGGGATTCTGCCAGCTGCTTAATGACCTTAAGCACTTCTCCGGTCAGCTCCGGATCCAGGGCAGAAGTAGGCTCATCAAAGAACAGGACATCCGGATTCAGAGCCAGGGCTCTGGCGATAGCAACCCGCTGCTGCTGTCCACCGGACAACTGATGAGGATAGGCATCCGCCTTATCGGATAATCCCATCTGTTCCAATAATTTCATTGCAATTTCTGCAGCATCTTCCTTTGAACGCTTTTGTACATGAACAGGAGCGTCCGTCAGATTCTTTAATACAGTATAATGTGGAAACAGATGAAAGCTTTGAAAGACCAGACCGAAGCTTCGTTTAATACGTTCCAGCTCTGCCGGCCTGGCATACTGAGAGCGGCCGTTTTCCATCGTAACAGCGGTCTGTCCCAGATAGGACAGGGTTCCTTCATCCATGGTTTCCAATAAAGTTGCACAGCGCAGAAGTGTGGATTTGCCGGAACCAGAGGGGCCAATGATCGAAACGACCTCACCCTGATTGACAGTTAACGAGATATCCTTTAATACCTCCAGTTCACCAAAGGATTTCTTTACATGATTCATCTCTAAATACGGGGTTCCGTAATGCTCCATAATTCTACCTCCTAGTAATAACTCATTTTCTTTTCCATCCGGTTCATAATGAAGGAAACCAGCAGGTTAAAGACATAATAGAACAGTGCTGCAACGGCAAATGGCACCATAGAGGTCTCTGCCGCAGCAATCTGCTTGGCGACGCTGAACATTTCCAGACAGGAAAGGGTATAGGCAAGAGACGTATCCTTGACCAGGGTGATGATCTCATTGGTGACCGATGGCAGAATGATCTTAAATACCTGAGGCAGAATGATTTTGATAAAGGTCTGGGACTTTGAATATCCCAGCAGCTTTGCCGCCTCATACTGGCCTTTCGGGATCGCTTCGATGCCGGATCGGTAGATTTCAGCAAAATAGGCGGCATAGTTGATACTGAAGCCTAAGATAATTGCAGGAAACCGCCAGTTACTTCCAAGCGGAATGTGGAACAGGTACCACGGAAAGAAGTAAACAACCATCAACTGGAGCATTAAGGGTGTTCCCCGCATGACAGAGATATAGAACTGCGTGATCCGGCGGATAACACTGTTCTTTGCCATCCGGCCAAATGCTACAAGAAAGCCCAGAGGCATGGAACAGATCAGCGTCAGGGCAAAGATGCTCATGGTAATCAGCATTCCTGTTGTCAGTTCCGTTAACATTACCTGAAATGACATGTTGTTTTCTCCTTTCCGTGTCGTTTCAATACTTATTCCAGACAGGTCATATCAGACAGCCCGTATTTCTCGGCTAAGGCATCAAAGGTTCCATCTTCCTTTAACTTCTTTAGATCTGCGTTAATGGTATCCCGCAGCTCTGTGTTATTCAGAGCGAAGCCTACACCATACTGCTCTGCATTCAAATGCTCATCCAGAATGATAAACTCACCGTTTCCGCGGCTTTCCAGCTGGTATTGTGCAACGCCGATATCCATGGCGATCGCATCGACAGAGCCGGCCTGCAATTCTGCAAATGCAGTATTGTAATCAGCAAAGGTCTGCAGGGTCTTAAAGGTATCTGCCAGTGACTTTTGCTGGTCCGGATCCTCTAATACGGACAGTGCGGCAGAAGCGGCCTGTACGCCGACGACTTTACCGTTCAGATCAGAAAATGTCTGAATACCGGAATCAGCGGCAGTTACGATCACCTGACTGTTGTCTACATATGGAACCGACCATGCATAATCATCCTCGCGTCCATCCATGGTGAATCCGTTCCAGATACAATCAATGGATCCGGAATTCAATTCGTTGTCTTTGTTATCCCATATGAGCGGCTGCTTGACCAGGGTCCAGCCCTCCAGCTTGCAGACCGCCTCAGCCAGTTCCAGGTCAAAGCCGGTATATTCCCCGTTCTCATCCATATAGCCGTATGGCGGGTACTCGGCATCAAAGCCGACAACAAAGGTCTTGTCATCATTCTTGCCTGCTCCACAGCCGGAAAGCATGAGAGCGCCAAGTGACAGGGCAGCAATCAGACTCACAATTTTCTTTTTCATGTTTCGTTCCTTTCTGAGATATCTGTGTTCTCAAAGCATGATATATGTAATGGTGTGAAAGTCACAAAAACTATGTGAACCCACACGTTTCTAATCTTACCATAGGTTGGGATTTCGTGTCAATTCCTGGAGCAGAACGAAGCGTGATTTTCTTACTAATTGTGACCATTGTAGCTGATAAATGAATTGCTGATGATTTAGAAGTGATATTAATATTTACATAACCCGTCAAGGAAAAATGCTTGACAACTCCCTTATAAGCATATATAATAGCACCGTGTAAAGTAAAAATCCTTTACAAGAGGTATCATCATGGAAATGGAACAGTTTGTCCGACAGTCAATCTTATATGACTTTTACGGTGAATTATTAACGGAACATCAGAAGCGTATCTATGAAGATATTATTTTTCATGATATGTCTTATACAGAAATTGCCGGTATCGAAGGAATCAGCCGGCAGGGTGTCTATGACCTGATGAAGCGTTGTGAAAAACTGTTAGAAGAATATGAGGAGAAATTAAAGCTGGTAGAAAAGTTCCAGAATGCCAAAAGCATGGTGGCGAAGATACAGGCAGTTGCAAAGGAGATGAAGGAAGCCAACGGAGATACCGGACTGGCGGATCGGATTTGTGAGATCGAACAGTTGTCCAATGCAATATTAGAGGAGTATTAGAATGGCCTTTGACAGTTTATCGGAAAAACTACAAAATGTATTTAAGAAGCTGCGGAGCAAAGGGGCATTGACGGAAAAGGATGTCCAGGAAGCAATGAAGGAAGTAAAGCGTGCACTCTTAGAGGCTGATGTGAACTTCAAGGTAGTAAAGCAGTTCATTAATACGATAAGTGAGCGGGCAATCGGACAGGATGTATTAACCGGTCTGAATCCCGGACAGATGGTGATCAAGATCGTAAAAGAAGAGATGGTGAATCTGATGGGTTCTGAGACCACAGAACTGAAGATGCTGCCATCCAATGAGATTACGGTAGTTATGATGTGCGGTCTGCAGGGTGCCGGTAAGACGACCACTGCGGCAAAGCTGGCCGGTCAGTTTAAAAATAAGGGAAAGAAACCGTTACTGGCAGCATTGGACGTTTATCGCCCGGCCGCCATTAAGCAGTTGGAGATCAATGGTGAAAAGGTTGGTGTTCCTGTATTTACCATGGGAGATGGTCATAAGCCGGTGAATATTGCCAGAGCAGCTCTGGAGCATGCGGCGAAGAATCATATGAATCTGGTCTTTCTGGATACGGCCGGCCGCCTGCATATTGATGAAGCGATGATGGAAGAACTGCAGGAGATCAAAAGCCAGATCCATGTCAGCTATACGCTTCTGACTGTAGATGCGATGACCGGACAGGATGCGGTCAATGTGGCAACGAATTTTAACGATAAGATTGGAATCGACGGAGTGGTACTGACGAAGCTTGACGGTGATGCCAGAGGCGGTGCGGCGCTCTCCATCCGGGCAGTGACTGGAAAACCGATTCTGTATATCGGTATGGGCGAGAAGCTCACGGATCTGGAGCAGTTCTATCCGGATCGTATGGCCAGCCGGATTCTTGGTATGGGCGATGTCGAGTCTTTGATTGAAAAAGCAACCGCTGCCATTGATGAAGAAAAAGCCAGAGAAATGTCCAGAAAAATGAAGAAAAACGGATTTGATTATAATGATTTTCTTGACAGTCTGGACCAAATGGATAAAATGGGTGGTATGCAGGAGATGCTTTCCATGCTCCCGGGTATGGGAAACCAGATGAAAAATGTACAGATTGATGAAAATGCGGCAGCACACCCAAAGGCGATCATCCTTTCCATGACGCCGGAGGAGCGGGCCAATCCGGATCTGATGAGCGTCAGCCGGAAACGCAGGATAGCAGCCGGAGCCGGTGTGGATATAGCAGAGGTGAATCGATTTGTCAAGCAGTTCGAACAATCCAAGAAAATGATGAAACAGTTTTCCGGGATGATGGGCGGTAAAAAACGCCGTGGAATGAAGTTCTTTTAGCCTATAATCATATTTATTATAGAATAAAATTTAAGGAGGTGAAATAAATGGCAGTAAAGATTCGTTTGAAAAGAATGGGACACAAGAAGGCTCCTTTTTATAGAGTAGTAGTTGCTGATGCCAGATCACCAAGAGATGGTAGATTCATCGAAGAAATCGGTACTTACGATCCGAACCAGGAACCTAGTGTTATTAAGTTTGACGAAGAAGCGACAAAGAAGTGGTTAGCAACTGGCGCACAGCCGACTGAGACCGTAGCAAAGCTTCTGAAGCATGCTGGTATTGAGAAATAGGGAGGCATGTCCGTATGGTTGAATTAGTAAAGCTAATTGCAAAATCCCTGGTTGATCACCCGGAAGAGGTTGTTGTAACACAGACCGAATCGGATGATGTCATTACCGTTGAATTAACGGTTGCGGCAGATGATATGGGCAAAGTAATCGGTAAACAAGGTTCTATTGCAAAATCCATTCGTACTGTTGTAAAAGCAGCATCGTCAAAGAGTGACAAAAAGGTTGAAGTGAAAATCGGATAACGATGACAGACGGCCACTGAAGGAGGAAACTCCCTTGGTGGTCTTTCACATTGTGATCATTTGTGTAGAGGAAAACAGGAAAGGACAGACATGGAAGATTTATTGAAGGTTGGTATCATTACCAGTACACATGGAATCCGGGGAGAGGTGAAGGTCTTTCCTACTACGGATGATATACAACGGTTCCGGTATCTGAAGGCGTGTATCATGGATACCGGAAGCAGACAGATCCCGATGGAGGTTGAGGGCTGCAAATTCTTTAAGAATCAGGCGATTTTGAAATTTAAGGGGTATGACAATATCAATGATATAGAGCAGTATAAGAATGCTTCTCTCTGGGTGACCAGAGAGAATGCTGTTCCGTTGGAAGAAGGAGAATTCTATATTGCAGATATTATAGATGCGGGCGTATATGAGGAGGATGGCACATATCTTGGCAGATTAACGGATGTAATGGAAACCGGGGCCAACGATGTCTATGTGGTACAGATGGAAAATGGAAAGGAACTGCTTCTTCCGGCCATTCCCCAGTGTGTTCTGGAGGTGGATACGGAAGAGCCAAGACTTACGGTTCGTTTAATGAAAGGGATGCTGGAATGAATTTTTATATTATGACACTGTTTCCGGATATGGTCATGCAGGGCCTGACCACCAGTATTACCGGAAGGGCCATGCAGAAGAAGCTGATTCAGATCGAGGCGGTAAATATACGGGATTATACGACAGAAAAGCACGGTCAGGTCGATGACTATCCCTATGGCGGAGGTGCCGGGATGGTCATGCAGGCGGAGCCGATATACCGGACCTGGGAAGCAATCACAGGCCGGATCGGAAAAAGGCCCAGAGTTGTATATATGACACCGCAGGGTTCAGTCTTTCATCAGGGGATGGCACAGGAATTTGCAAAGGAGGAGGATCTGATCATCCTTTGTGGGCATTATGAAGGTGTGGATGAGCGGATTCTGGATCTGATCGTAACGGATCAGGTATCGATCGGGGATTATGTACTGACCGGAGGAGAGCTGCCGGCTATGGTGATGGTAGACTGTATATCCCGTCTGGTTCCCGGAGTTCTGAATAATCAGGAGTCAGCAGAATTTGAATCTTTTCATGAGAATTTACTGGAATATCCACAATATACCAGGCCGGAAGTGTTCATGGGAATGCGCGTACCGGAGGTTCTCCTCTCCGGACATCATGCCAGGATTGATGCATGGAGGCAGGAGCAATCGGTAAAACGGACAAAGGAGCGAAGGCCGGATCTGTTCCCGGGAGTAGAGTAATGGTTCCGAATCTGTGAATGATTTGTTGAATAGTGTCGAAATATGTGGTACTATCATATAAAAAACGGAGGAACAGAATTATGGGACTATTTTCTAAAAAGAAGGAGCGCGTCATTGATATGGAAAAGAGTGCAGAAAACAAGAAAAAGCTCCGGGCATTGTTTAACCAGGCGGTTGAGGATGGTGATACCTATAAGATCTTATATGCAGGAGCATCTGAGTCAGTCATTGACAGGGGGCTTGTGGTGGATACAAGGATATCCACTTTCTATAATTACGTCGTAGGGTATCGTGAATATGACTATAATGTGGCAGTTGTAGAGGTCGATCGGGATATGACAATGTTCAGTGAGCCGAATTATGTAAGAATTGATGAAATAAAAGAAACCAATTATTATAAGAAGATTTGCCAGGCGTGGTTTATCTATAAGGATAAGGCAACTTCCAGATATGGTGTAAAGCTTGAAATTGATGATCAGTCGTCGACTTCTAAATTTGGCATTCCTAACATATCACAGGAATTTGAACGGGAGAATTTCCTGGATTTTATGGAACGATACACCGAACACCTAAGGCAGATGGGTTTTAAGATAAAAAAGTGGACGCGCTAAGGAGGGGTCGGTATGCGTAAATTTATTGATGGGGCGCTGGTTGTTTTGGCTTTTGCGATTGGTGTGATCATTTATTTTCAGTTTGATCTGGAACAGATATTGTGGAACGGGAATGAAGCCGCTGCCATAAGCGCAGAACAGATGGAACAGGATAGGGTTACAGATTATACCGGCCGAAAGGCCGGTGATGGAGTGATATCCATGACAACCGGGGAAGAATGGGATGCAGTTCTGAATGAGATTGATTATGTAACGGTTGTACCGGAGCGAGTGGAAAAGACAGATGTATATGCTCTGGCAAAGTGGGCGGATTATTATACCAGCCGCCGGAATGGTGCTGCAGGCCGGAGGCGGGATGCAGCGGTACAGACATCCCTTGATCTGTCTGCAGATTATTGTCCCTATTATATCATTGAATTAGCAGACGGAACCCGTCTGCTGGCACAGATGAATCGCGGCCTTGCTGCAAAGATCAGGCGGGGACAGGAAATAGAACTTCCTCTGGGAAGGAAGATCGGGATATCACAGCAGGCAAAAGCATTGCTTGCCCCTGTCTGTAAGGAACAGAATGTCTCTACGGATTATGTGTTGTATACCATTGATGATCAATGGGCCGCAGAGCATGCAAACGGGATTTTCTTTGGGAAACTGATCATTTCCGGAGTTATAGCTCTCATTCTTGCCGTTGTATTCCAACTGATCGCAGGTAAGATACTGGATCCAAAGGAGAAAGGCCCGAAGGAACAGGAGCAGGAATAAAATAAAAACAAAGAATCCCCTTGCAATTCCCTGAGAATTATGATACATTATTGGAGTTGTGAGAAATGGATGGTCCTCTGCTGACATGGTATTGCAAGAACATCTAAATAGCAAGGAGGTCACACAAATGAACGAGATTATCAAGAACATTGAGGCAGCTCAGTGCAAGACAGAGGTACCGGAATTCCGCGTAGGTGATACCGTGCGTGTCCATGCAAAGGTAAAGGAAGGCAATCGTGAACGGATTCAGATTTTTGAGGGTACCGTATTAAAGAGACAGGGCGGAAGCAACCGTGAAACCTTTACAGTGAGAAAGACTTCAAACGGAACCGGTGTGGAACGGACCTGGCCGCTGCATTCTCCGAATGTGGCAAAGGTTGAAGTAGTAAGACACGGTAAGGTCCGCAGAGCGAAGCTGAACTACTTACGCGATAGAGTTGGTAAGCGTGCTAAGGTAAAGGAACTGGTAAAGTAAGGATTCGACATTAGCAAAGGAAGCAGGGGCGTTGTCCCTGCTTTTCTTCGATTGTAAAGGCGGATAGTTATGAGCAGACGAAATGGAAGACGGGCGTATTTGCGTGCCAACCGGAACCGGTTGCGGCATAATCGCGAGAAAAAGGAAATTAATAAGCGGGAGCTGCTCCGTTCCCTTGGCAGATATGCGGTTGCACTTCTGATCGTTATGATCGTAGGATACAGTATTGTGCAATTTGGTGTTCAGACCCTGCGGATCATTGGACAGTCCATGGAACCCTCTTTGCAGAACGGGGATGTGGTTCTGGTCAATAAGCTGGATTATGTGTTCGGAGAACCGAAACGATTTGATCTGATCGCTTTTAAGCAGCGTAAGGGAGATAACAGCTACTATAATGTAAAGCGTGTCATCGGACTGCCGGGTGAAACAGTCACCATACAGGAGGGACATGTATTTATAGATGGGGTGGTACTGACGGGACTGCCCTTTGATGAAAAGGTATCCACGGAAGGAATGGCGTTGGACGGGGTAACCCTGGGAGACGGCGAATATTTTGTTCTTGGTGATAATGTGAATAACAGTGAGGATTCCCGCTTTGCAAATATGGGGAACATATTGAAGAATGAGATTCTTGGAAAGGTAGTTTATCGCTGGTTTCCAAAGAATACAAGAGGTAAGCTATGAATATACAATGGTATCCGGGTCATATGACGAAAGCAGTCCGTATGATGCAGGAGGATATAAAACTGATTGATATTGTAATTGAGCTGGTTGATGCAAGAATTCCGATTAGCAGCAAGAATCCGGATATAGATGAACTGGCAAAAAATAAGTTCCGCCTGATCGTACTGAATAAAGCAGATCTGGCGGATGAGAAGATGACTGCGATATGGGAACAGTATTATAAGGAGCAGGGATATGCAGTGGTAAAGATCAACGCCCATTCCGGTGCCGGAATGAAGGGGATTACGGGTGTGATACAGGAGACCTGTAAGGAGAAGATCGAGCGGGACCGGAAGCGGGGAATCTTAAACCGTCCGCTCCGGGCAATGATCGTTGGTATTCCGAATGTCGGGAAATCTACATTCATTAACTCCTTTGCAGGAAAAGCCTGCACCAAAACCGGAAACAAACCGGGAGTAACCAAGGGAAAGCAATGGATCCGGATTAATAAACACGTGGAACTGTTAGATACACCGGGGATTCTCTGGCCCAAGTTCGAGGATCAGCAAGTGGGAATCCGGCTTGCGGTGATCGGATCGATCAAGGATGATATTCTGAACATCCGGGAACTGGCACTGGAATTTATTCGCTATCTGGTACTGGCCTATCCGAGGGTTTTGGCAGAGCGGTATATGGTAGATGAGGCGGCTGAGGATTTTCAGATATTAGAGCAGATTGCCTGTAACCGCCAGTGCAGACGTAAAGGCGATCAGCCGGATTATGACAAAGCGGCAGGAATATTACTGGAAAATTACAGAAATGGTAAGCTGGGACGGATTACATTAGAGCGTCCATAAGAAAGGGTTGGCTATGGGCATTTTTCATCGGAATCAGGTCGAGTATGATGATGAGATCAACGTCAGACATGAACTAATTAAGACAATTCTATACATTTTAACACTGGTGGTGCTGGTATTTCTGGTCTTGACCTATGTTGGGAACCGTTCCGGAGTTCTTGGAGCTTCCATGGAGGATACCCTCCACGATGGAGAAAGTGTCTGGCTGGATAAGCTGACCTATCGGTTTCAGGATCCCCAGCGGTTTGATATCGTTGTATTCCCATATCAGGGAAGTGATACGTACTTTATCAAACGGATCATCGGACTTCCCGGAGAAACCGTGTATATCGGTCCCGAGGGGACGATTTATATCGGGACGGAGGAGACGATATACCAGGAGCCGGATGGAACGATCGTGAATGAGGGTACCATATTAGAAGAGAACTATGGAAGTGAACCCATTCAGGAATCAAAGCGGGGGCTGGCGGCAGAACCGATCACTCTGGGGAAACAGGAATATTTTGTTATGGGAGATAACCGGAATGACAGCAAGGACAGCCGATATGAGGAGGTAGGCCCTGTTTCCAGAGATATCATACAGGGGAAGACGGTATTTCGGATGTGGCCTCTGAATAAGATTGGCAGGATAGATGCAAGGTAATGGATTCAAACAGCCTATAATCGGATGATATGAGATCATAAATTTGAACAATTACAAACCCCTTAAAATGCCTTATTTTGCTGAAAAGTTCAGTTTGAAAAGCGGTGTTAGATTGTGTCAAACTATGACAAATAGTAACAAATTAGTAACAGATTATCCGTACATTTCATTTACCTTTTTCTGTACCGCTGTTGCATCATATCCGGCTTCTGTCAGGCGGTTGATTCTGTCCTGACCACTGCCCCATTTTCCCGCCCACACTTCTTTTGCCAGTTCTTCAACCGACTTTTTAGGTGCGGATGCTGCGACAGCTTCACCGCCCTGTGTAGTAATGAAAGCATCAAATCCGGCAGCTTTTATCTTGGCAAGCATTGCATCGGCGTTTGCTTTAACACTGTATGCACCAACCTGAATCTTATACAAACCATCGACCTTGACCATATAGGTATCAAATCCCGCTGCCTTTACTTTTGCAAGCATCTTGTCAGCGTTATCTTTTACAGAAAAAGCACCAGTCTGAACACGATACAGAACACCGTCAGATGACTGACTGCCACTAAGGTTTGCAGTAACCTTTGCAGCCAAGTCACCAAGGCGTTCATATAACCAATCACCCGGACAGGACTTGTTTGCAAACCATCTGTGAACTGTGATAACCATTTCATTTGATTCCGGTTCATAGGCAAGGGTTTTGTCCTTGTCACCAAACCAAATCAACTTGTTCTTACCGTTACGCTTGCAAATATCTGTGCAAAGATTCACCAGTGATTCATAAACTGCATCATTCATTGCATACGGTGCAGTTTTATCAGAAGCACATTCAATAGTAACTGCCCTTTGGTCATTTGCACTGGATGAAGAACACCAAGAACGATTTCCTTCATCAACACAAAGGGAAATTCTACCATCCGAACCAATACCATAATTGCAAGATGCCTGTCTGCTTGTGCTTGTAAAGCATCCACAAATGGATTCACAAGACAACTGACCGACCACACAATGCGGTGTGATGCGGTCAATGCTGTGTGTGCGTTTTCCTGAATGATTCGGTGATAATTTTGTGTAACAAACTAAACCTGAATTACTCATTTTTCTTTACCTCACTTTCTGATTTCTTCTGCAAAATATCAATAGCCTTGGTGATGACTGCCGGGAGTGGTACACCCATCAGACCCGCATTTTCAACCAGTGAAATCAGTTCATTGGTGATGAAAGCAATAATTACTGCGTTTCTGATGTAGTCAAGACCAAGAATCAAATCAATACGATATGCCACCAGTACAAAAATCAGGGTCATGCACTTTCTGCACAATCCTTTCCATCCGGCTTTGCTTTCCAGTGTCCCGGTATCTGTCTTTGTGCTGTTGTGGAAAACCCCCGCAACAATCAGACCAGTCACATAGTCAAGAGCCATAAAAATCAAAAGGGTTGCAAGTCCCGCATCCCATCCACCAAATAAAGTTGCGATTGCTGAACCAATCACGCCAAAAATACTGCAAATTGTCTGTTTCATTCTGTTTACCTTCTTTCTGTCTTTTTCTGCATGAAAAAACACGCCACATGACTTCATATAACGGTCATATAGCGTGTTTTTTCGTTTACTTGAACATTTCCTTGACTACTCTGCAAGTTCGCCACAATCAAGGTCAATCAGGACTTCCTTCACCTGTTCCTTGATTCTTTCAGGAACATCAGCAAAGTTCTTTTTACCCTTAACAATAAGGGTTGCATAGATTACTGCCATTTCACCCACATCCTTTCTGAATAATAATTTTATGATAAACTGACAAATCATCAGTTATCACCTTCTGTCAATTCCGGGAAACCTTTTTCAGTCAAGATTGCTTTTACTTCTTCCCTGATTTTTTCAGGTACTTCATCAATGGTCTTTTTTCCCTTGATAATCAGATTTGCATAAACTGCTGCCATTGTTATTCACCCCTTTCTTAACCTAACATTTCGTACACATCACACAACGCCAACTGTGTACTGGTAATTTCTGCTTCCAGTGCTGCGTTCTTTTCTGACATAATCTGAATATATTCGTCTTTGTCATACTGAACTTCATTGTACTGATACAGACCTTCAACTGAGTTCCCTTCTGCGTCAGTTGTAACCTGTTCAATGTTAGTGTGAACATAAACAGTATCTACACCAACAATCAAAGGCTTTGCCTGACTTTCTGAACCACGAACAATCCCTTTGTCAATCATGCTGCTTTCAACCTACCTTTCTTTTTAAGTAATTTTTTCTTGTATTTATTGAATGAAACAACCTTTGCTTTTGGTTGTGCATCCTTCTTTATCACATACCAGTAATAAGCAAGTAATTCAGGTATGATTGGTTCAATGTACTTTTCATACAATCTATATGAATCGCACCAAATCAGCCAACCAATATAAGAATTTGCTGAACACCATTCTGAATAATTTATCAGCTTTCCTTCATCCTGTTTTTGCTTTATGTGAAGCATTTTCTTCTTAAACTTTTTACAAGTGCATTTTCTCAATAACTTAAATCCATAAAAGAAACGATAACCGACAAAATCAACACCCCTGATTGCAGTTGGGAATACTTGCCAGTTACCCTTGATATTTACATCCAGTTCATTCTTCAAATACTCATCCATCTGACGAACCAACCAGTGAAGATACTGTTTTGATTCATGGAAGATAACAACATCATCCATATAACGAACAACATACTTCACACCCATCTTTTCTTTCAGCCAGTGGTCAAAATATGCTAAATAGAAATTAGCAAGGAACTGTGACAGATATGAACCAATCGGAACACCCTTTTCACCGGGGTATGAATCAATAATCATATCTAACAGTTCAAGCAGTTTTTTGTCTTTGAATTTCTTTCTTAATAACTGCTTCAAAATCCTGTGGTTGATGTTTGGGTAAAACTTTGAAATGTCTATCTTCAAACATTCCTTTGTTCCGTTCACATCTTTCATATACTGTTCAACCAGTTCAGATGCTTTCTTGATTCCACGTTCACTGATTGATGCACAAGTATGATTACAGAATGTCTTTGTAAAAATACCTTCGATTTGAAGTAAAATCGCCCATTGGATGATTCTGTCAGGGAAATAAGGTAACTTCATCAGTTCCCGTTCTTTTCCCTTATCGTTAATAATGGAAACATCATAATCACTTACTTTGTATGTACCATTTTTCAACATATCGTGAATCTGACCTAAGTAATAATCAGGGTCAGAATCAACCATTTTTACCTCTCTGTAAAACAACTTATCTTTTCTTGCGTTTTGATGTGCAAGTCGAAGGTTGTCCATGTCATAGATTTTTTCAAAGATATTTCCATATCTTTTCATAGGACAAAACCCCCTGATGTTTTCAAACTCCTGAATCTTCGTCATGTGACTACCAATACAGACTTTTGAATTTTTATGTTTTGCCAAGTGGCACGGTGATGTACTTACCTTTATATTTTTCAACCCTTATGGGATGAAATCAGAATTATGTATGAAAACTTTAAGTGGGCAGTGATATTGGCATTAGAATTAGAAGCAGTATTATTCACATTAAGTTGAAAAGTACCCGTATTAGAAGCATTATTCCAATTACTGCCGAATTTAGTGACACAAGAAGTATACAAATTAGTATAATCTTTTTGCTTTTTTACAGGTGCAGTTCATTATGTAATATCACTTATACATCACCTACAAATAACAAGGGACTGATATATTTCAATCAGTCCCTTATTGAAAATCTTATAAATACATCAAGCGGGCAGCGACATAGGCATTAGAATAAGAAGCAGCATCATCCACATAAAGCCGAAAAGCACCCGCAGCAGAAGCATTAGCCCAACCACCGCCGAATACAGCGACACAAGAAGCATACAAACTAGCATAATCGCAAAAATACGTGGAATCTGAACCATTTACTTCTTTTGCCAAAAATCCAGTCTTGGTTGTTCCCTGTGGTTTACTCATGTAATTACCAATGTTAGCAGTTGCACCCTGACCATTATCTGTATATCCTGAACCGCTATCATTGAAATTGTCATTACCTGTAAGGATGTTTCTTGTACTGTTGGTCACACAACCATCAATCCATTCCCAAATGTTACCCCAAAAATCTTCAAGACCAAAACATTTCACATGATGATTTTGGTCAGTCATGTAAGAAGGATTTGTTGCTTTGATAAGTTCACAATCCATCCCCCACGCTTCTGTTCCACCAGTTGCTATTGCTGCACTGTGACTTGACAGAACATAACCGTACCCAACGGTTGCCTGACTATTCAGATTCTTGTATTTCAAAAGGTACATACACTGTCTGAAAATCAACTGATAGAATCCTGACTGTTCATAACCAGTACCATTTGCCTGTGCCTGTGTTCTAAATGTTCCAATAGTCTGATTCGCTGTAATTGTTTTTCCTGACAATGAACGCAATTTTGAAGATACAACACATCCCTTATATGCACCAAGATAGAACACATCTTTTGCTATTGAACCTCTTGTGTGTGCGTTATATTCAAAATCAACATTATCAGGGTCATCCGTCATACTTATTTCTAAGGTTGTACCGCTGATACTGATAGTCAGACCCCTTCTTGGATATGCAATCATTACATCACCCGCATTACCTGATGTAATATCAGCAGCAGTACCATCTTCAAATTGTGCAAAATTATCAGGATTCAGTTTTCCAACTTCTGCACCGTCTTTGAACAGTACAGGATAATGACCAAAGAAATCATCCCATTCACTACTTCCGGCAGTCATACCAACTGCATCATCTGCGTATGTAGAACACGTTGCCGGGTTACTGTTTGATAAATCAATACGAACTGTCATTTTCTTGTAAGGCTGCGGTGTTCCTGATAACCTGTTTTCTTCACTGATATTTGTTGCACCAGTATCAGCATAAGGGAACAATGCAAAATAATATGTTGTTCCATTAGTCAGACCATTGATTTCATAACCATTTGTTTTATATGCATCCAATGTCTGATTATCAAGAAGAAGCGTACCATCCTTGACAGATGTAGGATATGAACCCGCTTTCTGAACAAGTTTAGTACCTTTCCAAGTACAAAGTGTCTGACCTTCTACAACAGTATTTCCGGGGTCAGACCAGTATAATGTCAACTTTCCGTTTCCAGTCTTTACTTTTGCATCTGTAACATTTGATGGAGAAATGCCACCGCCACCTGTTTCAATGTCAACCCAACTTCCTTCTTCATTCTTGACCTGTAATGTGTCATTGTAATACCTGAAACCATGAACACCATCTGAACCATACACACCTGTTCCGGCATGAGTGTCAATTACCTGTTCCAATCCTTCAAACTGTTCCATTGTCGGTGAAGCTGCGGGGTTTACTTCAATAGTTACCTGATTGCTATTGTCAACTTTGGTGTTCAGTCTGTATGAAATTCCTGAAACTGTTGTTCCACTCTGCGGTGGCATATAATCAGGGTTATCCATTTCAATACTGATTCCAAACAAGATTTCAACACCATCTGAACCTTTTGCATAAAGACCTAATGCCTTGACATAGTAACCTGATTCCAAATTGGTATTGTCAATTTTTGCTAACACCTCAACAATGGTTGTATCTGTTCTTGATACCTTGGAAACCAATGCGGTCTGCTTAATGTCGTACAATTCTGTTACATTTTCCAGTGTGGCAGTTGAATAGTCATAACTGGATGTTGCAATTTTCGTAAAGGTTGCGGTTGATGTTCCGGCAATCAGTTTTGCAGTCAACTCCTGACCTTTACCAGTAATTACTAAATTCTGCATTTTTTTCACCATTCCTTTCAGTTTATCGTTCTTTGTATGGTTGTAGTAACAACTGAACCGCTGCGAACATAACCAGTCAATTCATGCTCTTTTTCTGTCTGTGATGTAATAGTGAATAATTTTGATTCCACTGTCGCACCCGCTTCAAAAATACTTGCAGACTGTTCATAGTTCAGCGTGTTGTTCACTTTCACCACTATGTTTTGTGGTATCATGTAGGACAAGACTTCATTCAGTTCATCCACCTGACCGAATATAGAAAGGCTGACATTCAGAATCATTGTGTAAGATTCTGAAAAGTCAGCCTTTATTGTGAAATCTCTGTCACCGCATAATGTGACTAATTTGTTAATGAGTGTCTTTAATGTGTATGGTATGCTTTTGAACCATCTTGACTGAACCCGTTCCCTTCTTGATTCAATGGTATCTTCTGATGATGGAAAAATACCAAGTAATTTTTCAAATCTTGATATTCCATATTCATCAGCAGTTGAAATAAAATGATTGTATAATACTCGGTCAGCAGCTTTCCAAATAAGCTGAAATTCAGGTTCTTCCGCTTTCAGTGCAGCAATAGGTTCTTTGTATTTCTGCATAAAAGGCGGTAAGTAATAATCAACAAGGTCAACTTCCCTTATCATGCAGAAACACCCCCTAACACTGGAATCTGAAATTCAGTCAATGTCAGATTAGATGTTTGACCATTTATGTTTGTATCAGTCACATCAATGACACCTTTCACATTCAAAATGTGATTATCAATCTGTGAAACTCTTACAATCAACTGTGTACTGTTTGACCATTCTTTTCTAAGTTCTAACAAGTACGCATTTACTGCTTCTTCAATAGCAACCTGACAATTAGACCAACTATACCCTTCTGAAAAAGTAATGGTTGTTTCAATTTGCAAAGCAACGCTTTCAGCACTCTGAACTTTTACCACGTGACCAATCGGTGCAAGTCCTTCACCTTCACCTGTGTATGGGTCAGGGTCAATAATGTTCTGAACCGTATTCACTAAAGTATCACTTGCCTTGCCATAATCATCAGAATCTACTATTGTGACCAATACTGAACCGCCAACAGTAAGTTTTTTCAAAAGTGATGCTGTGTAAACAGCGGTCAGCCAATTCTTCACTTCTTCATTCAAACCATCAGACTGAATAAAAGTTTCGTACCATGACTGAACTTCTGAACTTGGAATCATTTCTGATGGTCTAATATCACCATTCCATGCCCTTGTTACTTTTGAACTTCCAACACCTGATATAGCATTGACCTTTTCAATATAGTCCTGTTTGTTACCACCAAAAGCCTGTGAGTCAAAAGAATTGTAATATCTCTGTCTGAACACTTCTGTATCTTCTTCATCTTCACCCGGAATAAGAACTTCTGTAAGCTGTGCTGTTTCCAGTCCGTCAATGTAGTCTATTGGTGTCATCTGACCAAGATATTGATTTCCTATTTCACCAACACTTTCACACTGCATCTGATATTGACCATCTGATATTTTTTCAGTTGCAATATAATTTACATCATCAATGTTGAACCGTTTCCCAGTCACATCAATTGTTGTTGGTGTAAATTCACCTTTCAGAACCGCATTGGTTGCTGGTTCAGGTGAAAGCCCCCTGTCCTTTGCAAGTAAAATCAAAAATTCCCTTGCAGCGGTGTCACCGTATGAATTTTTTATCAATGTTTCAAGTTCAATGTATAAGATTTGAAGTTCAATAGCTGTTGAACTGTGTGTGTCATAAATCGGTGAAGATGGTCTTTTATCCAATTTGTCAGATACACGGTTCAGCATCCTTTCAAGAATGACTTCATACGTTTGCCCTTCATACATTTAGATGTTCACCCCTTTCTCTGCTTTGATTTCACCGTAAATAGTGTGTACTGTGAATTTGGCATGAATCACGCCTTTCACGCTAAGGTCAAATTCAAAGTCTGTAACGCTGTTTATTCTTTCATCAATGGTCAACGCTTCTGTGATTCTGCGTTCCAGTTCCGGCACTACATAGGTTACTGGTTCACCGTATAGGTCAAGGGTTTCAATCCCATAGTACCAAGGATAGATAATGTACTGATACCGTTCAGTGTTCAATATCCTGAATACGGTCTGTTTCATAGCTTCTTGTTCATCTACAAAACCCCTGATTGAATCACCATCTAAGTTCATTTTATAAGTTAGGCTTGGTTGTTCTTCTATTTCAAAGTCTTGGTCTAAAAAACCAACCGTTGAAGGAATCATTTTCCAATCCTATCCAATACAATGAATTTCTGACCTTCTTGCTGCCTTATCAGGATAACTTCATCACCGACAACCAAGCCATTGTGAACGGTGACTTCTATCTTTCCGACAGCGTGAACGTGTGAAGGTGAAACTGGTGCTGTCCCGGATTCTGTTGTTGACCCGGTATAGTAATAATTCTGAATGTTTCCACCTGAAATCTTAGTCTTATAATCAGTCACATTTCTTGAAAGAATCAACTGTTTTTCACCAAGAATCATCTTCTGTTCAACATTGATTTTCAACGGTGAAGCACTTACTACTTCACCAAAACATACATTGACAGGCTTGGATGCTTCTACTGCATCCATTGCTGCCTTTTTTAATAATGTTACAAGTTCATTTGCATCAGGCAACAAATTCACCCCCTCTAAGTGTCAAATCCATCCAATGTTCACCTTCCTTGTAGGTATGCTTGCATTTTTCAACAAGCATCCAGTTTTTCAGCTTTATATCTCCAAGGTCAAGGTTGATTACTACCATTGAACCCGCCCTGACCCTATTGTCACCAAGGGCATTTGTGATTTTCAGGTTACGGGTCTTTTTGTTGTATAATTTCAAAAGTGCATCAGCCTTTGCCTGACCGTTTTCACCCTTTTGTAATGTATCAAAATACTGCAAGATTCCCCATTTATTGATGTTGGAAGAATCCTGTGTAATGTAAACTTCCCTTTTTCCAGTTTTTTCATTGTCATAGGTAAGTTTGATTTTATTATAGGTGTTATCATCAATAGATGAAGTATAATCAAAGTTTTCACCAGTTTCTTCATCAATCATCAGGTATGCACCCGGAACACCAACATACATTGAAGATAAGTTTTTCAACATTAGCTTTCCAAAATCGTCATATAAAACATACATTTCCCCGGTATTGGTCAATGTAAGGTCAAGAGCATTTGCAATCATTTCAAATAGTGAAGTATTTTCTTCAACTCTTGATTCTATGACATACCCGGTATCTTCCAGTGTGCCAATATTCAGTGCATAATCTTCTGCAATCATTTTTGTGAACTGTGATGCAGTTTTTCCTTCATATACTTTGGTATCTTTATTTTTCAAATATCTTAACTGGTC
>ERZ777011.1794-NODE-1794-length-20288-cov-11.413977_pt1 | contig 20288 bp, 8 predicted proteins | sample MGYA00374964_ERZ777011 | MGnify/ENA primary metagenome ERZ777011 (study PRJEB29310, sample SAMD00008975) | mouse gut metagenome | study: EMG produced TPA metagenomics assembly of the Metagenome analysis of fecal microbiota from mouse which was promoted... | reverse complement strand
TCGCCACGTGATTTTCGGCCGGGAATTAACATTTATTATTAAACACCCTCTAATATATAATATCAGATTATTCTAATCCTTAATACAATTTTAATACCAATTATTATGATGAAGTTACGAAAAACTACTGTTGTGTGGTTCGCCTTGATGTGTGCCGTGATGTCGGCATATGCAATTCCACGTGCGGAGTATCCGCGTCCGCAATTTGAGCGTGCCGACTGGGTAAACCTCAATGGTGACGATTGGACTTATGAATTCGATTTCGGCAAATCGGGGATGAACCGCAAGCTGTATGACAGCAAGGGGTTCAAGGATGTCATAACGGTTCCGTTCTGTCCTGAGAGCAAACTTTCGGGAGTCGGTTATATTGACTTTATTCCTGCCATGTGGTATCACCGCGCCATTCAAATGCCAATGGAATGGAACGGGAAACGTGTTAAATTGAATTTCGGAGGGGTGGATTTCTTTGCAGCGGTTTATATCGACGGCAAACTCGTAGGGCGTCATTGGGGAGGTAATTCACCTTTCACATGCGATATTACCGAGGCTGTAGCCGATGGGAAATCGCATAATTTGGTGGTGCGTGTAGAGGATGACCTGCGTAGCGGCATACAACCCACCGGCAAGCAATGTGGTAACTATAATTCAGAAGGATGCCATTACACCCGTACCACCGGCATATGGCAGACCGTGTGGATGGAACCTGTCGATGCCGCAGGATTGAAGAGTGTATATATCATTCCTGATTTGGATCGCGGGCGTTTCGTTGTCGAACCTGAGTTCTATGGGTTTGCCGATGGTCAGGCTGTCGAGGTTTTGATAAAGGATGGCAGCAAGGTTGTTTCCCGTAACCGGCAGAAAGCATCGCCTGCCTTGAGCATGGAAATGCCGGTGAAGAATGTTAAAACATGGTCGCCTGAAAGCCCGTTCCTTTATGATGTGGTACTTAATGTCTACGACAAGGATGGCAGATTGCTCGACACGGTCAATTCCTATGCAGGTATGCGTAAAATCCATGTCGAGGGTAACCGCTACTATCTTAATAATAAGCCTTATTACCTAAGACTGGTGTTGGACCAAGGGTTTTATCCCGACGGCATATGGACTGCTCCCAGCGACGAGGCTTTGCGCCGTGATATAGAGCTTTCGATGGCTGCCGGGTTTAATGGCGCACGCCTGCATCAGAAAGTGTTTGAGGAACGTTTCCATTATTGGGCCGACAAACTTGGCTACCTCACATGGGGCGAGGCTCCAAGTTGGGGTGCCAATATGAATAATCCGCTTTCGGCACGCAACTTTATCCCTGAATGGTGTTCTGTAGTGGTACGTGACCGCAATCATCCGTCGATTGTGGCATGGACTCCGTTCAATGAGACCTGGGAACGGCCCGATAACGATGAGGCTGCATTGCAACATGACCGTATGGTGGAGGATGTGTATGCGCTTACCCATAGTCTTGACTATCGTCCTGTAAACGATTGCAGCGGTAATTATCATGTAATAACCGACCTTTGGACAGTCCATAACTATGAGCAAGACCCTGCGAAGCTCGCCGAATGGCTTGTTGTAAAAGATGGCAGATATCCATGCCAGGATCCTAAACGTGATGTCCCTTATGCCGGACAGCCCTTCTTTATCGACGAATACGGAGGTATCAAATGGGTGGTAGGCAAGGAATTTTCTGAAATATCCTGGGGCTATGGCCAAGGGCCGCGAACCATTGAGGAATTCTATCAGCGTCTAGAAGGGTTGACTGATGCGATTCTTGCCGTTCCTTATATGTCGGGTTACACATATACACAGCTCACCGATGTGGAGCAGGAGCAGAACGGCGTTTATAACTACGACCGTACACCCAAGTTCGATATGGAACGTATCAGGTCTATATTTGGCAAGATTCCTGAAAATTTCAAATAATTTTCAGGCAATAGGTGGAATTGTCAAGAAATTGGCAGAAATAGGGTCGAAAGTGTATGCCGACCATTAAAATTATAGGTAATAATGAAGGCGCTGTTATTGACACAGCGCCTTCATTGATAAGTATTGGTTGGGTTGTTACATTACGCCGCGTTCGCGGAGTTTGCACTGCCATGCCCATGCCGAACGCATGGTGTCGGCAATGGGGGTGGCTGCTTTCCAGCCGAGCACCTCGTTGGCATAGCTTGGGTTTGCCCATACTTTCTCGATGTCGCCTGCGCGGCGTCCCACAATCTTATGTGGCACCTTCACCCCGGTAGCTGTTTCAAAGGCGTTGATGAGTTCAAGTACTGACAGGCCGTTGCCTGTGCCAAGGTTGAAGATTTCGATTTTGTCCTCGCTCTTATCGGTCAGCATGCGTTCCACAGCTATGACATGGGCTTTTGCAAGGTCTACAACATCGATATAGTCGCGGATGCATGAGCCGTCGGGGGTGTTGTAATCATTGCCGAACACACTCAGTTCCTTGCGGATGCCCATTGCGGTCTGTGTCAGAAACGGGATGAGGTTTTGGGGAACACCGTTTGGCAATTCGCCTATCTCGGCTGAAGGATGTGCCCCTACGGGATTGAAATAACGGAGGATAACGCTCTTGAACGGTGCGCCTGAATTGATTACATCGGTTATAATCTCTTCTGAAATCTGTTTTGTATTGCCATAGGGTGATGTTGCCTTCTTGATGGGCGACTGCTCTGTTACGGGGTTCACATCAGGTTCGCCATAAACAGTGCATGACGACGAGAATACGATGCCCTTTACATCCTTTTCACCCATCATATCCAACAGGTTCATGAGGGTGTTAAGGTTGTTACGGTAGTAAAGGAGGGGTTTCTGCATTGATTCTCCAACCGCCTTGCTGGCAGCGAAGTTGATGATACCCTTTATGTCGGTGTACTTATCGAAAAGCGCACGGAGGGCATTCATGTCGGTGCAGTCTGCCTCGACAAATTCAGGACGTATGCCGGAGATGCGTTCGATGCCATCAAGCACATCACGGTTGGAATTTGACAAGTCGTCAATAATAACTACCGGGTAACCGGCATTTTGTAGCTCGACAACAGTGTGTGAGCCGATATATCCGGTACCCCCGGTGACGAGAATGCGTGGTTTCATATGGATAAATTTTAAGTTATAAGTTGTAAGTTATAAGTTATAAGTTATAAGCGGAAAGTCATTATATGCGGGTTGTAATAATATAAATATGTGGAGATCGCAGCTAAATTAAAATCTGCTGTTCGGGAATTTACGGCGAGTAGAAATAGCGCCTATTTTCACTTATAACTTACAACTTGAAACTTATGACTTATAACTTATAACTTAAGGCTTACAACTTCAAACCTGCTTAGAATAATTTTGCGGGATATGTGCCGTTTTCGTGCAGTTCTGCAAATTTGGCTACTACACCGGGACGGTCGGCTGCATAGGTCACACCAAACCATTTTGAATCGGTGTCGAGAACTTTAACAGTTGCTTCGCCGGAATTGATGAGGGTGTCGATGCAAAGCGGGATAAAGAACTCTGCTTTGGGTGTGTTGATGTCTTTATCCAGGAAACGTCGGAATTCACGGTCGCTATATTCGAAATAGTCGGGTGTGAATCCCCAAAGGTTCATCGAAACGGGAGTTGTGGGTGCAAGGGTCTGCACTTCGCCGTTTTCATCGGTGAATACGATGCGTCCTGCTTCATCATACGAAATAGCAGTACGTTCCACTACCGAGGTAAGCTTCCCGTCGTTGGTTTCGCACACACCGCGTGCAACCGAGCCGTTTTCTGTCATTGTGTTGCCTACACGGAATCCGACCATGCAGTAGTCGCCATTGCGGTCGCGCGGACGCATAAGTTCTTGTGCGATTACTTCGAATGCATTCCGTCCGTAGAAATCATCGGCGTTGATTACCGCGAACGGTTCGTTTATTGCTTCACGCCCCATCAGCACTGCATGGTTTGTACCCCATGGTTTGTAGCGGTCGGCAGGGCAGGCGTAACCGTCGGGAAGCTTGTCGATGCTTTGGAACACCACTTCCACCGGTACATGGCCTTCATATTTCGAAAGAATCTTTTCGCGGAAATCCTGTTCGAAATCTTTACGGATAACGAATACCACTTTGCCGAATCCGGCCTGGAGTGCGTCGTAAACGGAATAATCCATAATGGTTTCACCGTTGGGCCCGAGCGGGTCGAGCTGTTTGAGACCTCCGTAACGGCTGCCCATACCGGCAGCAAGTACAAAAAGAGTTGGTTTCATATGCGTTTATTGGTTTTGTGTAGTTGTGAGTAATGAGGGGCAGTTATTGGTGAATATACCCTGCGGGTTTCTATCCGCAGGGTGTGTTGGTAGTCATTCGGGTCAGCCGATTTTATGGGCGCCCTCGGAAATGATTACCGGGTAGACAACCGGTTCATGCCCGTATTTTTCTTTGAACTTCGTTTTGGCTGTTGCAATGAAGTTATCATAAAGCCCATCTTTGACGAGGTTGATGGTGCAGCCGCCGAAGCCTCCACCCATGATGCGTGAGCCTGTTACACCGCATTCTTTAGCGATGTCGTTGAGGTAATCGAGTTCCACGCATGAAACTTCATAGTCCTTCGAAAGCCCGTGATGGGTTTCATACATCTTTTGGCCTACGGTTTCGCAGTCGCCTTTCTGAAGGGCGTCGCACACATCGAGCACGCGCTGTTTTTCTTCGATAACGAATTTGGCACGGAAATAATCCTCTGCGGTGATGTCGCTCTTGATTGAATCAAGCATCTCCATGGTGGCATCACGCAGGGTTTCGATGCCGAGCTTGGCCGCAACACGTTCGCACGACTGGCGGCGTTTGTTGTAGGGGGAATCGACCAGCGCGTGTTTCACCTTCGAATCGAGCAGTACGAGTTTGTAGCCGTCGATTTGGAATGGGAAATATTCGAATTCCATCGAGCGGCAGTCGAGGCGCATGAGGTGGCCTTTTTTGCCGAATACCGAAGCGAACTGGTCCATGATGCCGCAATTAACGCCGCAGTAGTTATGTTCGGTTGACTGTCCGATTTTCGCCAGTTCGAATTTGTCGATTGTGTTGCCGTTGAAAAGGTCGTTGAGTGCGAAAGCAAAGCAGCTCTCAAGTGCTGCTGACGAGGAAAGTCCGGCGCCAAGGGGTACGTTGCCTGCAAACACTGCATCGAATCCTTTGACCACGCCTCCGCGTTTTTGGATTTCGCGGCATATTCCGAAAATATAGCGTGCCCATTGTTGGGTGGGGGCATCTTCCTCCTTAAGGCCGAATTCGGCATATTCGTTGATGTCGATGGAGAACACCCGCACTTTGTCGGTGCCGTTGGGGCGGATTTCCGCCATGATAACCTTGTCGATAGCGCCGGGGAACACGTATCCGCCATTATAGTCGGTGTGTTCGCCGATGAGGTTTATACGTCCGGCCGATGCATAAAGTGTGCCGTTCTCTCCGAATTTTTCTTTGAAAATCCCTTTGATTTTTTCGTTCATACTGGTTGTGATAATTAGATTTCAGGGGGGATTAGGCTATGAAGAAAATCTTCCGATGCCGCAATCATAATGATGGAGAAAGCGTTTTATTTTCTACAAAATTAGCGAAAATTCGGTTAACCGGATATAACAAATTTGCCAAAAAAGACCCCGGATTTGTCAATTTATGCAAATCCGGGGCATTGAGGTCATCGTAACTTTACCTTCGATAGCGTTTGGGGTGATGTGTGTCAACTTGTCAACGCACGTCGATAGTTATAGTGGCAGGCCGTACACCCGGTGCGGTTACCGTCAGTGTTGCTTTGCCGGGGGTCGGTGCCGCACGTAAAATGGCTGTTGCCGCACCGCTGAAAAGCTTCATCCTCGGCGCGTCGAATGATAGCAGGCAGGTGGGGTCGCCGTTGGCGGTTGCAAGGAATTCGGCTGAACCACTCACTTTGAAGTCTACCATGCGTGTATCGTCCGGAACGATGTTGCCGTTTTTATCAGCCACCTCGACGGTCACATATACAAGATCGTTGCCGTCGGCTGTGATTTCCTGCCGGTCGGGCGTGAGCACGATGTGGTGTGCCTTCCCGGCGGTTACACGAGCCAGTTCCCCGGCTTTGTTGCCGGCTTCGTCGTAGGCTATGACTTTGACTTCGCCGGGCTGATAGACCACATCGTCCCAGATAAGGCGGTAGCGGTTCATCGCCAGTGAGTCGTTGTGTGCCGACACATCCTTTACGCGTTCGCGTTCCCAATAAGGTGTGCGGGCAACTTCCGTGTAATCAAGCACGGAGGGTGCGGGTTTCTCTTTAATCCCCATAGATTTCCCATTGACGAACAGTTCCGCCTTCGGCCAGGAGGTGTACACTACCACAGGGGTCACCTTCCCTTCACGCCCTTTCCAGTTCCAATGCGGCAGGAGGTGGAGGGTGGGGGACTCGGTGTTCCACTTCGAGCGGTAGAGCCAGTAACGGTCTTTTGGCAGTGAGGCCAGGTCGATTATGCCGAACACGCTCGAATGGTTTGGCCATGCGTCGGTGTCGTAGGGCGATGGTTCTCCGAGGTAATCGAAACCAGTCCAAACGAATTGTCCTATCATCCATGGGTAATCGTCGTCCATTGCAAAATCTATGTCGGGGATATTGCTCCAGTAGCAGAATTCGGTGTCGAACGATGATGATTGATGGTTGTCGTGAACAGCATTCGCCTTAAGTTCCATGGGGAACATGTAGCATCCACGCGATGAAACTGTCGAGGCCGTTTCCGAGCCTAGGATGAGTTTCTGCGGAAGGGTTTCGTAGGCTCGTAGATAATACTGTGGCTTGTAATTGAATCCAGGGATATCCAGGGCGGCGGCAAATCCGTTGTCGAGCACCGCGCCTATCTGGTCCATCCCGCATGTGACGGGGCGTGTGGGGTCTTCACGGTGGGCTATATCGAGAAGCATCTGCAATTCCTGCACACCGTCGGGCCCCCATTGGCTCGGCACTTCGTTACCTATGCTCCACATCACCACCGAGGCATTGTTGCGGTAGTGGCGCAGCATGTTGACCATATCCTTTTCAGCCCATTCGCCGAAAATAGAACCGTAGCCGTTGGGGCTTTTGGGACGGAAGCCCCAATCGTCGAAAGGTTCGACCATGAGCATCATACCCATTTCGTCGCACAGTTCCACAAGTTCGGGGGCCGGCATGTTGTGGGCGGTTCGTATGGCGTTAGCCCCCATATCCTTTAGCATCACAATCTGTCTGCGCAAGGCGGCGCGGTTCACTGCTGCGCCGAGCGGGCCGAGGTCGTGATGGTTGCATACGCCTTTGAACTTGGTGTATTCCCCGTTGAGGAAGAATCCTTTTTCAGGGATATATTCCAGCGAACGGATGCCGAATCTGGTGGAATATTCGTCGACAGGTTTGCCGTCTACGCTAAGGGTTGTGCGGGCGATATACAACGCCGGATTCTCGGTCGACCATCGTGAAGGTTTGGTTACAAGGAAATTCTGGGTGAACGGTTGCCCGTGGGAATAATATGTGGAATTATTGGTTGCCACGACGGTGCCGTCAGGGGCTATGATATCGGTTTTAACCCCTATGGCTTCACCTTTGGCCGCACCTTTGATTTCGGTTATGAGCTTGACTGATGCTTCACTGGCTGTTACATAGGGGGTGGTTATGTATGTGCCCCATGTCGGTACATGCACCCGCGACGTGGTGACAAGATGCACGTTGCGATACAGCCCTGCTCCGGGATACCATCGTGATGACTGCGGTTTGTTTTCCAATTCTACCGTGAGGGTGTTATCGCCGGGCTTTACCATTCCGTTGGGAAGGTTAAGGTAGAAAGAATTGTATCCGTAAGCCCATCCGCCTGCATATTTCCCGTTTACAGTGACCCGTGGGTTGCTCATTGCCCCGTCAAACACCAGTGTGAAATGCTGACCGGCAGTGTCGGCAACTTCGAAGGTGGTGGTATAGATGCCTTTCCCCATATAGGGAAGGCCGCCTGTGCGCCCGGTCTTTTCTGTTTTTTCCGTTTCGCCGTTCTGTTCCACGGCAACTATCTGAAGGTCGTGTTCGCGGGCGAACGGTTCATGTACGGCCCAGTCATGCGGCACCCTCACGTTTTGCCATGGGGCGCGTTTGCCGAGGCTGTCGACTTTCGCAAATTTCCAGCCTGTGTCGAGGGTGGTATGGGTTCGTGCGGCGAGCTGTGCGGCAGGTATAAGCAGCAAGCCTCCTGTAATGGCCGCTAAGTGAAATCGTTGTAGATTTTTCATGAGGTCAGATATTTTTCGGGATTATGAGGCCGGGGTTAATATGGCACGGGTGAAGGGTTCGAGTGCCGCTGTGGGGCGTCCGTTGTTGAAGCAGCCTTTGTGATACCCGGTATTTCCGGGTTCGGCTTCAGGTTCCCAATAGAATATGCCTTGGAGTGCGGCGTTGCCTGCAAATGCGCGCATAATCTTGTCGAGTGCATCGCCGCAGTCCTCTGCCTGGGTATGGTGGAAACCTATTTCGCAGAGCATGATGTTTTTATTGTAGCGTGTTTGTAGTTCCCTTATATTGCTGATGCAGTCGTTGATTGCCTGGTGGTCGGTCGACACACTCCATGATGCCCCGGAACCTTTTTCGATTATTGGATAGAGTGACATGCCGATGAGGTCATATTTCCCGCCATGCTTTTTAAGAAGGTCGAAGAACCATGTGTAGGTTCCCTTTTTATTGCCTTGGTCGAGATGGACGATTATCTGTGCATCCGGGCAGATGGCTTTAACTGCGTCATAACCTGCGTTCAGGAGCCGTGGGAATTCACCAGGGTTTTGGTCTTTCATTTCACCCATTGGATGCAGCATGCCGGGAGTTGTTTCATTTCCGATTTGCACCCATTCCGGCGTTATGCCTTCTTGCTTCAGTGACGAGAGTACATCGGTTATGTGGTCGCCTACAGCCTTGGCCATCTGCTCTGCCGTGTAATTCTGCCATGCAGACGGGATTACCTGTTTTCCGGGGTCAGCCCAGCTGTCTGAGAGATGGAAGTCAATCATTAGCCGCATACCTAGGGCATGGGCACGGCGTGCTTTTACAAGTACGTCTTCCTTGCCGTTATATTTGTTTTCCGGGTTCACCCATACGCGTAGACGGATGGCATTTACACCGCATTCGTCGCGGAGCAGTTTCATGCATTCGGTTTCTTTGTTCTTGGAGTTGTAGAATTTGCATCCTTTATCTTCCAATTCTGTAAGCCAGCTCACATCTGCCCCCTTTGCAAATCCTTTCGATTCGAATTCCGGTTCGTCGGGGGTATCAGGTTGCTCCGGTGCAGGTGGCGGTGTCGGTACAAACGGTTCCTTGTCATCGCCCCCGCATGATGTCATGCATGCGCATAGGCCGAGAAGGCAGGAATAGGTCAGAAATTGTTTTCTTAAAATAGATATATTCATTGGTTTAAGTTGATTAGGTAATCGGATTAATCGGGCGGGTGCAATTTTTATATCGATATTCCCGCTTTAACGAAGCCATATGCCTGTGATTTCGGCTGAGGCAGATGCATCGGCAGGAATACCGGGGAAAACTAGTTGCAACTTTTCAACTTCACCGATGCGCAGGGATGCTGTGCAGTCAGTGGGAACGAATTCGCGTTCTAGAAATCCTGGGAATGGGGCAGGGCATAATAGTGTCGGGCTTAATGTGAGGTCGTCCAACCTGACTACAAGCTCGCTGTCGGGTTTTAGCGAAAGTTTTTTGGAATATGTGAAGCCGTCACGGTCGACTAATGATACCGTTATTTCCTCGAGGTTGTTGACTTTGCCTGTCTTTACTATCAGTTCTTGAGGGGTTATGTCGGCTGCGACAGGGCTGATGTTATCGCCTACATAGCGTGTGAGTATAGTGTTTACAGGAATCTTACCTGCATTAACAGTTATTTTCAATGCATCCATTTTGATGGGTGCGTGTTTTACGGATTCAACGCGGCTTCGTCCCCATTCGTCAGGGATTGTGGAAATCTGGCATCCCTGCAGGCCGTCGGCGGCATTCAGCAATACCAACAGCTCATCCGGGTGCATAATCCGTGTGGTATAGAAGTTCCCTTCCGGGGCATCCCAGTCAAGAGGTGTGCCGTTATGGCTGCCGGGGAATGTGGCTGAATTTTCGGGTGTGACCGCTGTTATGCGATAGGAAAAGCTGGTAAGCCCTTCCAGTTGGTCGGCCGGGATTGTGGCCTCATATATGTATGGTGCCACTTTATACATTGTGTAAAGTGTGTTGTCATCGCGCCAAAATGAAGCATCCGATGGGTAAATAACCAATGAATCAGGCTGCAACTCGCCAAAAGCTTCTGCTCGGATGGTAAGAGGTTTCCCTTTTACAATAGCCTTGGCCGGATGATGATTCACATGCAGCGGTATGCCGGTGACCGGGGGCGCCACATATTCGTTGAGTGCTATATTCCCCATTTTGGATGAAGGGTCGACGGTTGCCAGATGTGCCTGGTTTGAAGAGAGAAGATAGACCCCTGGTGCGATGTCGGCTGTCCCCTCGACGGCTTGTGTGAGGTCTGTGTCGTCACCTGTAAGGTGGCGCAGGCTGAATGACTTCCCTAATCCGGGCAGGTCGATTTTGATAGGATGCGTTGCCGGGATGATATGGGCGACTTCACGTGTAAGTGCGGGCTTGGCAAACGGGTCGGCACTGTATAGGACGTCGGGCATCATTTCAAGACGCCATGTCTGGTTGTCGATTTTATCAAGGAAATATGCCCCGCGACCGCTGTACGTTATAATCGGGGATGACCCGTAACCAGCTATATGGCGCAGGCTGTCGGGTGCGACAGGTATAACGTCGACATTGTTTGTATGAAAATATTCTGTCGGTGCATTAAGTAATGCGAGATTGCGGCGGTAGCTCACCGTTACATCCCCGAATATTGTATCGACGGGATATTTGCCCACATCAACCCCGTTTGGGGTCGTCTGCATGACGTGTGAGGCTATTTTCATACCCAGTGCTTTCTGAGGCGTGTAGGCAAGGTTGAGATAATGGGTCTGATATTCGGTGTTGAACCTGGCCATATCGATGGGGTCGTAGGCGAACTGTGTTGCCCATTGGAATCCTTCGCGTGCGAATGTGCGTGCAACGGCAGGGAATATGTAGCTGTCAAGCATATCGGCAGGGTCAAATTCGTAAACCACTTTGGCCTTGTTGCCGAATCCTTTGACATCTGCAAACGGTATGGCATAGTTATCGACATATGGTAGGAAGTTGCTTTTCTGCTCATGCCCCGACACAAGGCCGATAGGATACCATTGATAGGTCGTACCCTGGATGTCGGCGGCATAATATCCCGGAACCATATCCATGTTGTGACTGACATTATAAAGAAGCGGTTTGCGCCATCCGCCTTTGCGGGCGCTTTTCACCATTGTGTCGATATAGTCTGTAACCTGTTTGGGAGAGCTTTGGTGGCATGGCTCGTTGTTTATTTCAAGTGCTATGATGGAGCGGTCGTCGGCATAGCTCTTCCCTGTATATGGGTTGATATGTGCCACAAGGGCTTCCATGTATCGCTTCTGAGCCTTTATCGCTTCCTGGTCGGCATGGATGTTGCATTTTGGATAGTCATAGGAGTAGGCGCCGGTATCGATATTTTTTTCGGGATACCCGTTGCCGAAGTTTGTTTGTGCGGTGATTATTATGGAAATCCCGCGCTTTTCAAGTTGTGCTATTAGGTAGTCGAGCAAGGCAAGATGTTCGTTTTCGAGCAGATTGCCTTCGTTGTCAGATATCTCTACATCCCATAGATGCACCCTGTAGGCGTTCAGACCCAGGCGGCTGATGTGATATACGTCGCGGTCGATAGCGTCAGTGTGGTTCACATCCAGTGTTTTCATCGCTCTGTAGGCATGTGCGAACGGCAGGGTGTAGTTGGTGCCGTAAAATCGCACCTCTTCGTGCGTGTCGGAACGGCGCATGCGTCCGTGGTTGTCGACATAGACAGAATACGGGTTTTCTGCCAAAATCAGTTGTTGGGTTGATGCAAGTAATGCTGTTACCGAAAGTGTTTTAAGTAAGCCTCTAATTTCGAATCTCATGGAATTAGTCTAAAATTTTGCAAATATACGCAAAAATGCGGTACTGATGTGGCAAAAAATCAAGTCGAAGTTGTTATTTTTGTAGAAATTTTTTCGAATCCGGGGAAATATGGCATAGTTGCTCTTCCGTTTGTTTCGGTGGATTGCGGGAGTCTGCCTGTCTCGGTTTCCAATCGGATTTAAAACTTATAAATCAACGAATATGAAGCCAAATTATTATACAGTTATCGCTATAGGAGCGGTATTGGCGATGGGTATGTCGGGATGTTCTGTTTTTGATAAAAATCTTCCGATGCCGCAATCATAATGATGGAGAAAGCGTTTTATTTTCTACAAAATTAGCGAAAATTCGGTTAACCGGATATAACAAATTTGCCAAAAAAGACCCCGGATTTGTCAATTTATGCAAATCCGGGGCATTGAGGTCATCGTAACTTTACCTTCGATAGCGTTTGGGGTGATGTGTGTCAACTTGTCAACGCACGTCGATAGTTATAGTGGCAGGCCGTACACCCGGTGCGGTTACCGTCAGTGTTGCTTTGCCGGGGGTCGGTGCCGCACGTAAAATGGCTGTTGCCGCACCGCTGAAAAGCTTCATCCTCGGCGCGTCGAATGATAGCAGGCAGGTGGGGTCGCCGTTGGCGGTTGCAAGGAATTCGGCTGAACCACTCACTTTGAAGTCTACCATGCGTGTATCGTCCGGAACGATGTTGCCGTTTTTATCAGCCACCTCGACGGTCACATATACAAGATCGTTGCCGTCGGCTGTGATTTCCTGCCGGTCGGGCGTGAGCACGATGTGGTGTGCCTTCCCGGCGGTTACACGAGCCAGTTCCCCGGCTTTGTTGCCGGCTTCGTCGTAGGCTATGACTTTGACTTCGCCGGGCTGATAGACCACATCGTCCCAGATAAGGCGGTAGCGGTTCATCGCCAGTGAGTCGTTGTGTGCCGACACATCCTTTACGCGTTCGCGTTCCCAATAAGGTGTGCGGGCAACTTCCGTGTAATCAAGCACGGAGGGTGCGGGTTTCTCTTTAATCCCCATAGATTTCCCATTGACGAACAGTTCCGCCTTCGGCCAGGAGGTGTACACTACCACAGGGGTCACCTTCCCTTCACGCCCTTTCCAGTTCCAATGCGGCAGGAGGTGGAGGGTGGGGGACTCGGTGTTCCACTTCGAGCGGTAGAGCCAGTAACGGTCTTTTGGCAGTGAGGCCAGGTCGATTATGCCGAACACGCTCGAATGGTTTGGCCATGCGTCGGTGTCGTAGGGCGATGGTTCTCCGAGGTAATCGAAACCAGTCCAAACGAATTGTCCTATCATCCATGGGTAATCGTCGTCCATTGCAAAATCTATGTCGGGGATATTGCTCCAGTAGCAGAATTCGGTGTCGAACGATGATGATTGATGGTTGTCGTGAACAGCATTCGCCTTAAGTTCCATGGGGAACATGTAGCATCCACGCGATGAAACTGTCGAGGCCGTTTCCGAGCCTAGGATGAGTTTCTGCGGAAGGGTTTCGTAGGCTCGTAGATAATACTGTGGCTTGTAATTGAATCCAGGGATATCCAGGGCGGCGGCAAATCCGTTGTCGAGCACCGCGCCTATCTGGTCCATCCCGCATGTGACGGGGCGTGTGGGGTCTTCACGGTGGGCTATATCGAGAAGCATCTGCAATTCCTGCACACCGTCGGGCCCCCATTGGCTCGGCACTTCGTTACCTATGCTCCACATCACCACCGAGGCATTGTTGCGGTAGTGGCGCAGCATGTTGACCATATCCTTTTCAGCCCATTCGCCGAAAATAGAACCGTAGCCGTTGGGGCTTTTGGGACGGAAGCCCCAATCGTCGAAAGGTTCGACCATGAGCATCATACCCATTTCGTCGCACAGTTCCACAAGTTCGGGGGCCGGCATGTTGTGGGCGGTTCGTATGGCGTTAGCCCCCATATCCTTTAGCATCACAATCTGTCTGCGCAAGGCGGCGCGGTTCACTGCTGCGCCGAGCGGGCCGAGGTCGTGATGGTTGCATACGCCTTTGAACTTGGTGTATTCCCCGTTGAGGAAGAATCCTTTTTCAGGGATATATTCCAGCGAACGGATGCCGAATCTGGTGGAATATTCGTCGACAGGTTTGCCGTCTACGCTAAGGGTTGTGCGGGCGATATACAACGCCGGATTCTCGGTCGACCATCGTGAAGGTTTGGTTACAAGGAAATTCTGGGTGAACGGTTGCCCGTGGGAATAATATGTGGAATTATTGGTTGCCACGACGGTGCCGTCAGGGGCTATGATATCGGTTTTAACCCCTATGGCTTCACCTTTGGCCGCACCTTTGATTTCGGTTATGAGCTTGACTGATGCTTCACTGGCTGTTACATAGGGGGTGGTTATGTATGTGCCCCATGTCGGTACATGCACCCGCGACGTGGTGACAAGATGCACGTTGCGATACAGCCCTGCTCCGGGATACCATCGTGATGACTGCGGTTTGTTTTCCAATTCTACCGTGAGGGTGTTATCGCCGGGCTTTACCATTCCGTTGGGAAGGTTAAGGTAGAAAGAATTGTATCCGTAAGCCCATCCGCCTGCATATTTCCCGTTTACAGTGACCCGTGGGTTGCTCATTGCCCCGTCAAACACCAGTGTGAAATGCTGACCGGCAGTGTCGGCAACTTCGAAGGTGGTGGTATAGATGCCTTTCCCCATATAGGGAAGGCCGCCTGTGCGCCCGGTCTTTTCTGTTTTTTCCGTTTCGCCGTTCTGTTCCACGGCAACTATCTGAAGGTCGTGTTCGCGGGCGAACGGTTCATGTACGGCCCAGTCATGCGGCACCCTCACGTTTTGCCATGGGGCGCGTTTGCCGAGGCTGTCGACTTTCGCAAATTTCCAGCCTGTGTCGAGGGTGGTATGGGTTCGTGCGGCGAGCTGTGCGGCAGGTATAAGCAGCAAGCCTCCTGTAATGGCCGCTAAGTGAAATCGTTGTAGATTTTTCATGAGGTCAGATATTTTTCGGGATTATGAGGCCGGGGTTAATATGGCACGGGTGAAGGGTTCGAGTGCCGCTGTGGGGCGTCCGTTGTTGAAGCAGCCTTTGTGATACCCGGTATTTCCGGGTTCGGCTTCAGGTTCCCAATAGAATATGCCTTGGAGTGCGGCGTTGCCTGCAAATGCGCGCATAATCTTGTCGAGTGCATCGCCGCAGTCCTCTGCCTGGGTATGGTGGAAACCTATTTCGCAGAGCATGATGTTTTTATTGTAGCGTGTTTGTAGTTCCCTTATATTGCTGATGCAGTCGTTGATTGCCTGGTGGTCGGTCGACACACTCCATGATGCCCCGGAACCTTTTTCGATTATTGGATAGAGTGACATGCCGATGAGGTCATATTTCCCGCCATGCTTTTTAAGAAGGTCGAAGAACCATGTGTAGGTTCCCTTTTTATTGCCTTGGTCGAGATGGACGATTATCTGTGCATCCGGGCAGATGGCTTTAACTGCGTCATAACCTGCGTTCAGGAGCCGTGGGAATTCACCAGGGTTTTGGTCTTTCATTTCACCCATTGGATGCAGCATGCCGGGAGTTGTTTCATTTCCGATTTGCACCCATTCCGGCGTTATGCCTTCTTGCTTCAGTGACGAGAGTACATCGGTTATGTGGTCGCCTACAGCCTTGGCCATCTGCTCTGCCGTGTAATTCTGCCATGCAGACGGGATTACCTGTTTTCCGGGGTCAGCCCAGCTGTCTGAGAGATGGAAGTCAATCATTAGCCGCATACCTAGGGCATGGGCACGGCGTGCTTTTACAAGTACGTCTTCCTTGCCGTTATATTTGTTTTCCGGGTTCACCCATACGCGTAGACGGATGGCATTTACACCGCATTCGTCGCGGAGCAGTTTCATGCATTCGGTTTCTTTGTTCTTGGAGTTGTAGAATTTGCATCCTTTATCTTCCAATTCTGTAAGCCAGCTCACATCTGCCCCCTTTGCAAATCCTTTCGATTCGAATTCCGGTTCGTCGGGGGTATCAGGTTGCTCCGGTGCAGGTGGCGGTGTCGGTACAAACGGTTCCTTGTCATCGCCCCCGCATGATGTCATGCATGCGCATAGGCCGAGAAGGCAGGAATAGGTCAGAAATTGTTTTCTTAAAATAGATATATTCATTGGTTTAAGTTGATTAGGTAATCGGATTAATCGGGCGGGTGCAATTTTTATATCGATATTCCCGCTTTAACGAAGCCATATGCCTGTGATTTCGGCTGAGGCAGATGCATCGGCAGGAATACCGGGGAAAACTAGTTGCAACTTTTCAACTTCACCGATGCGCAGGGATGCTGTGCAGTCAGTGGGAACGAATTCGCGTTCTAGAAATCCTGGGAATGGGGCAGGGCATAATAGTGTCGGGCTTAATGTGAGGTCGTCCAACCTGACTACAAGCTCGCTGTCGGGTTTTAGCGAAAGTTTTTTGGAATATGTGAAGCCGTCACGGTCGACTAATGATACCGTTATTTCCTCGAGGTTGTTGACTTTGCCTGTCTTTACTATCAGTTCTTGAGGGGTTATGTCGGCTGCGACAGGGCTGATGTTATCGCCTACATAGCGTGTGAGTATAGTGTTTACAGGAATCTTACCTGCATTAACAGTTATTTTCAATGCATCCATTTTGATGGGTGCGTGTTTTACGGATTCAACGCGGCTTCGTCCCCATTCGTCAGGGATTGTGGAAATCTGGCATCCCTGCAGGCCGTCGGCGGCATTCAGCAATACCAACAGCTCATCCGGGTGCATAATCCGTGTGGTATAGAAGTTCCCTTCCGGGGCATCCCAGTCAAGAGGTGTGCCGTTATGGCTGCCGGGGAATGTGGCTGAATTTTCGGGTGTGACCGCTGTTATGCGATAGGAAAAGCTGGTAAGCCCTTCCAGTTGGTCGGCCGGGATTGTGGCCTCATATATGTATGGTGCCACTTTATACATTGTGTAAAGTGTGTTGTCATCGCGCCAAAATGAAGCATCCGATGGGTAAATAACCAATGAATCAGGCTGCAACTCGCCAAAAGCTTCTGCTCGGATGGTAAGAGGTTTCCCTTTTACAATAGCCTTGGCCGGATGATGATTCACATGCAGCGGTATGCCGGTGACCGGGGGCGCCACATATTCGTTGAGTGCTATATTCCCCATTTTGGATGAAGGGTCGACGGTTGCCAGATGTGCCTGGTTTGAAGAGAGAAGATAGACCCCTGGTGCGATGTCGGCTGTCCCCTCGACGGCTTGTGTGAGGTCTGTGTCGTCACCTGTAAGGTGGCGCAGGCTGAATGACTTCCCTAATCCGGGCAGGTCGATTTTGATAGGATGCGTTGCCGGGATGATATGGGCGACTTCACGTGTAAGTGCGGGCTTGGCAAACGGGTCGGCACTGTATAGGACGTCGGGCATCATTTCAAGACGCCATGTCTGGTTGTCGATTTTATCAAGGAAATATGCCCCGCGACCGCTGTACGTTATAATCGGGGATGACCCGTAACCAGCTATATGGCGCAGGCTGTCGGGTGCGACAGGTATAACGTCGACATTGTTTGTATGAAAATATTCTGTCGGTGCATTAAGTAATGCGAGATTGCGGCGGTAGCTCACCGTTACATCCCCGAATATTGTATCGACGGGATATTTGCCCACATCAACCCCGTTTGGGGTCGTCTGCATGACGTGTGAGGCTATTTTCATACCCAGTGCTTTCTGAGGCGTGTAGGCAAGGTTGAGATAATGGGTCTGATATTCGGTGTTGAACCTGGCCATATCGATGGGGTCGTAGGCGAACTGTGTTGCCCATTGGAATCCTTCGCGTGCGAATGTGCGTGCAACGGCAGGGAATATGTAGCTGTCAAGCATATCGGCAGGGTCAAATTCGTAAACCACTTTGGCCTTGTTGCCGAATCCTTTGACATCTGCAAACGGTATGGCATAGTTATCGACATATGGTAGGAAGTTGCTTTTCTGCTCATGCCCCGACACAAGGCCGATAGGATACCATTGATAGGTCGTACCCTGGATGTCGGCGGCATAATATCCCGGAACCATATCCATGTTGTGACTGACATTATAAAGAAGCGGTTTGCGCCATCCGCCTTTGCGGGCGCTTTTCACCATTGTGTCGATATAGTCTGTAACCTGTTTGGGAGAGCTTTGGTGGCATGGCTCGTTGTTTATTTCAAGTGCTATGATGGAGCGGTCGTCGGCATAGCTCTTCCCTGTATATGGGTTGATATGTGCCACAAGGGCTTCCATGTATCGCTTCTGAGCCTTTATCGCTTCCTGGTCGGCATGGATGTTGCATTTTGGATAGTCATAGGAGTAGGCGCCGGTATCGATATTTTTTTCGGGATACCCGTTGCCGAAGTTTGTTTGTGCGGTGATTATTATGGAAATCCCGCGCTTTTCAAGTTGTGCTATTAGGTAGTCGAGCAAGGCAAGATGTTCGTTTTCGAGCAGATTGCCTTCGTTGTCAGATATCTCTACATCCCATAGATGCACCCTGTAGGCGTTCAGACCCAGGCGGCTGATGTGATATACGTCGCGGTCGATAGCGTCAGTGTGGTTCACATCCAGTGTTTTCATCGCTCTGTAGGCATGTGCGAACGGCAGGGTGTAGTTGGTGCCGTAAAATCGCACCTCTTCGTGCGTGTCGGAACGGCGCATGCGTCCGTGGTTGTCGACATAGACAGAATACGGGTTTTCTGCCAAAATCAGTTGTTGGGTTGATGCAAGTAATGCTGTTACCGAAAGTGTTTTAAGTAAGCCTCTAATTTCGAATCTCATGGAATTAGTCTAAAATTTTGCAAATATACGCAAAAATGCGGTACTGATGTGGCAAAAAATCAAGTCGAAGTTGTTATTTTTGTAGAAATTTTTTCGAATCCGGGGAAATATGGCATAGTTGCTCTTCCGTTTGTTTCGGTGGATTGCGGGAGTCTGCCTGTCTCGGTTTCCAATCGGATTTAAAACTTATAAATCAACGAATATGAAGCCAAATTATTATACAGTTATCGCTATAGGAGCGGTATTGGCGATGGGTATGTCGGGATGTTCTGTTTTTGATAAATTTCATAAACATCCGATTCAGGGCAGTGAAGGTAATGTTTCCGCCGATAGGACGGAGATAACATCGGATACTGCCGAAGGGCCGGTGCTTACACCTCCGAAACAGGGTGGTGCCGCTAAAAGTGGCTCACAGGTTACAACAAATGGCAAGGCGGTGAAAAATAAAAAGAGAAAGGGGGATAAGGTTACAGGTGTATCAAAAAGTGAGCTGGCCGAGGCCCGTCGCGAGGTGGCAGACGGAGAAAACTCTGAAGTTATTAATCCCGGGTCTTCTTCAGGAAAACAATCGCTTGCCGTGAATAATGCCTTGCCCGCAGATTTTACGATTAACGGCGAATGGACGATTTACAGCGTTCGCGGTAATGTTGTTACCGGGGAGGAGCGTCCTTACATAACGTTCGACCTTCCGGCAAAGAGGTTTTATGGTTCGAATGGCTGCAATATCATCAACGGTGACCTGCTGTCGGAAGCTCAGGATTCATTGAGGCTTGAAAATATAATCTCGACCATGAGAATGTGTCAGGACGCACCATTTGAATATCTTATAAACCTGGCTGTTTCTGATGTGAAAGGATACTCCGCCCGTCAGGAAGGCCCGGTTACATTCCTTAATCTTAAAGGAGCCGACGGGCAGACCGTGTTGGTGCTCCGTCGTCATAATATGGATTTCCTGAACGGTGCCTGGAAGGTGGAATCACTTAACGGAAAGCCTATGACTGGTGATGATGATGCCACCATGACGATAAATATACCTGACCTTAGGATTCATGGCACCACTGGTTGCAATATCTTTAACGGGTCGCTGTTTATCGACCCTGACAAGGTGAATTCGATGCAGTTTATGGATATTGCTACGACACGGATGATGTGTCCGCCTGATTCGCGTGAAACCGAATTCCTGCTCGGCCTTGAGAGTGTGGAAACTGCCAAGAGCCTCGGGGGCGACTCTATCGCGATGTACGACACAGAGGGTAACGAGATTTTCAAGATGGTGAAAATCGAGTTGCGTGACGAGGGTTCTGCCGAATAAAAATACGAATAATCAAACAACAGAGGAGACCTGATGACAAGTCTCCTCTGTTTGTTTGATTTTGCTATGTGTTATGTTTGATTTTTTAGTAGATGACAAAAATTAAATTTATGCTGTTAAACACTTAATTTTC
>ERZ777011.1792-NODE-1792-length-20318-cov-3.680107_pt1 | contig 20318 bp, 17 predicted proteins | sample MGYA00374964_ERZ777011 | MGnify/ENA primary metagenome ERZ777011 (study PRJEB29310, sample SAMD00008975) | mouse gut metagenome | study: EMG produced TPA metagenomics assembly of the Metagenome analysis of fecal microbiota from mouse which was promoted... | reverse complement strand
AATGTTTGTTATTAAAAAATTACCTCTTGACAAAAGTCACTTCATAACGGAGGTGTTGAATAATGAAATTGAAGGAAAAAAAAGATATGTTAAGTATTACCTTTGACAGTATGAATATGGATGAGGAAAGGTCAGAGGAAATATTAAAGGAGCTTGTAAATTATAATACTGAATTGGAAAATAAGGAGGAAAAAGTTAATATGAAGGAAAGAAGGATTAAGACAGGTGAAGGTTCACATGAAATTTCGCCAAAGAACAATAAAAATAACAGGTGGCAATATGTGCTTGGCAGCTTATGCGTACTGGCAGCGGCATCATTTGGAATTTTTATATGGCGCGGCTCTTATATTGATGACAAAGGAGGAAAGACAGCGCCGGGCTCAAACGCTTATGTTGAGGAGACTACAGCCGGAGAAGTATTGGCGGATAATAAGACTGACGCCACAGAGGATGTAAATAAAAACAATACCGTCTTTGATATTGTAACAGGCGACGGACAAACAATTTCCGTTAAGACAGATATGAACGTTTCTGAGCATGAGGAGCTGATATATGAATTTGTGGCCGGAGACATAAAGATGAAGCTGAAAAAAGACTACAATTACAATATATACAGCAGACAGACAGATAAAGGGCTGGAAATGATGGCAGTAGGTATACGAAAGGAAGGAAACACATATTATTATATATATTCAAAGCAGCTAAAGCAGAGAGATATTATAGAAGAAACCGGAAAAATACCTGATGAGACTGTACCAGCTGAGCAGGGAGAATTAAATGGCAGCAGCATTACACCGGAGTTTGTCGAGGTAATATTTATTGAGGGCGAACGGTATATTAACAGCAGAGAGCAGCTTCCTGAAAGATTAGCGTCATTTTACAACACAGTCAACGAGTTTATAGACAAAAGGGAACCACAGGAAAAATGTAAACAGAATGGAATAGAGGGAGAGCTTGGCGATGGTGAATTTGAATATAAGGTACTTCAGGATGCGGAAAAGTCATATATTACATGCGGAATAAAGGACCCTATAGATTCAAGACTTGAAATGTACTTCAGGTATATAGACGGAGAGATAGGACAATAAAAAGTATTTGACATTTCTAAATAAAATTTGCTAAAATAAAAAAGTCGAGTGGCAGTAAAGATGCGTAAATCCGGATTATGGATTTACGCATTTTTTTGACAAAGTAAAAGTATTATGATATTCTGTCTATGCAGTTGGCGCAGGGAGGTATATTATGAATGATAAGCAGGATAATAAAATAATTAAATGGTTTAAAAATCAAAGTAAAAAGAAATTAGTCATTATAGGCAGCGCTGCTGCTATAACTGTTATAGCAGCAGCGCTTATAGTAGTTTTTTGCGTAAACAGCAAGGAAAGGGAAGTTCCGGCATCAATAAAGGAGCCGGGCTATGTAAATAACAAAGATAAGTCTTCAGGTGATAATACAGATAAGGATAACACTAAAAAGGATAATGATAGTCAGAGCGGCGCAGTGGAGGATAACACCGCCGAAACCACGGGAGCAGGCGAAAATGAAACCACTGGGCAGGATATTACAGCGGATGATAATGATATAAAAGAAAATCAGGCAGACGAAAATCTTGGAAGCGGCGCTTCGGTAGATGTAAGCAAAATGGATAAAACAGCCAAATCCATAGGTATAGATATTGCAAGGTATCAGGGAAAAACAGACTGGAAGGCAGTGGCGGCGGATGGCATAGATTTTGCCATGATAAGAGCAGGCTATAGGTCTATAGTTTCAGGAGAGATAAATGAGGACCCTTACGCGGCGTATAATATAACAAACGCCCTTGCAAATAACATAAATGTAGGAATTTATTTCTTCTCGTCGGCAGTTACGGAGGACGAGGCGGTGGAGGAGGCAAACTGGGTAACGGATTTTATTAAAAATTATAAAATCACATATCCTGTGGCGTATAACTGCGAGGGCTTTTCCGACAGTGACAGCAGACAGTACGCGCTTACAAAGGAGGAAAGGTCCAAGCTTGCAGTAAAATTCCTTGAAACAATAGAAGGTAAAGGGTATACCCCTATGTTTTATGCGTCAAGGTATGAGATGGAGGATAATAAAATGTGGGACATGACATCCATTGAAAATAAATTTAAGGTATGGGTGGCATGGTATCCGGAAAATCCTTATCCTATAACGGAAAACGCAGGCTACAGGGGAGAGCATCATATGTGGCAGTATACAAGCAGCGGCAGGGTTTCCGGTATAAATGGAGCTGTGGATATAAATGTGTCTTATATGGATATTGTGTCAGACGATAAAAATGGAAATAACGGGGGCGGTGAAAATCATACAATAGAAAACGTCACCGTGTCGCCGGAGGCAAATATGAATTTTAAGACGGCAAATGATACTGTCACGGCAAAGATAGAGGTAAACTTAAGAGATAAGCCAAGTCAGGACAGCGACAGCACAGTATTATTTACATTAAAAAACGGAGAGGCAGCCGCGCGTACCGCTGTGTCAGACAGCGGCTGGTCAAGGCTTGAGTATAACGGAAGGGTATGCTATGCCGTAAGCAGTTACCTTACTACGGATTTATCGGTAAAAAATGAAGAAGGCTCCTCTGAGGAGGAAACCACCATGAGAAATCAGTTTACACAGACGGATGATATTGTGACTGCAAAGGAGGAGGTAAACTTAAGAACTCTGCCAAGCGCAACGGATTCAGAGGTGGTATACACTCTGAAAAACGGAGAAAGAATACAGCGGACAGGAACGTCTGATTTAGGCTGGTCAAGGGTTATATATAAGGGACAGACATTATATTGCATAACGTCATATTTACAGGTGGAGGAATGATAGATTATGGAAGGAACGGCTAATGATTTTACTACGGGAAGCATACCCAAAAAGCTTATAGGCTTTATGATACCTATTTTGGGAGCGTTGATTTTACAGGCAATGTATGGCGCGGTGGATATTCTGGTGGTAGGTCAGTTTGGAACTAAGGAGGGCATATCAGGAGTATCTACAGGAAGCAGCATAGTTAATTTAGTTATATTTACGGTTGCAGGCTTAGCTATGGGTATTACCGTTCTTATAGGAAGATATATAGGAGAAAGAAAAGAAGACAGAATAGGAAAGGTAATAGGAGGAACAATAATATTTTTTGCGGCGCTTTCGGTGATAGTGGCTGTATGTATGCTTGTATTTGCCAGACCTCTTGCATATCTTATGCAGGCTCCAAAAGAGGCGGTAGACGCTACCGTATTGTATGTGCGTATATGCGGAGGGGGAATTTTCTTTATCATAGCATATAATGTTATAAGCAGTATATTCAGAGGACTTGGAAATTCAAAGCTTCCTCTTATATTTGTGGCTATAGCCTGTGTGACAAATATTATAGGAGACCTTATTTTTGTGGCGGCGCTTAAGCTGGATGTTGCAGGGGCAGCCCTTGCAACGGTTATAGCGCAGGCGGTAAGCGTAGCCTTGTCTCTTGTAATCATAAGAAGGCAGAGCCTGCCCTTTAAGCTTACAAGGGCAGATATACATATAAACAGTGAAATAAAAAATTTTTTAAAGATAGGAAGTCCTATAGCGTTACAGGAGATACTTACGGAGATTTCCTTTCTTGCGTTATGCGCGTTTATAAACAGGCTGGGGCTTGACGAGTCCTCAGGCTATGGCGTTGCAAGCAAAATAGTAAGCTTTGTTATGCTTATTCCAAGCTCCCTTATGCAGTCAATGGCTTCGTTCATATCCCAGAATGTAGGCGCGGGCAAGGAAAACAGGGCAAAAAAGGCAATGGCGACAGGTATGCTCTTAGGCGCGTCAATAGGCGTTATTATAAGCGCTTTGGCGTTTTTTAAGGGAGATTTGCTGGCGTCCGTATTTTCAGGTGATAAGGATGTAGTGGCATGCGCTGCAGACTACCTTAAGGGCTTTAGCATAGAGGCGGTTGTCACATGTATATTGTTTAGCTTTATAGGATATTTCAACGGTCATGGGCTTACATTGTGGGTTATGTGTCAGGGAATAGCCCAGACCTTTCTTGTGCGGCTACCCGTATCCTTTATTATGAGCATACAGCCTGACGCAACGCTTACCATGATAGGAATAGCGGCGCCTCTTGCAACCTTGTTTGGCATTGCAATAAATATCATAATGTTTTTTGTAATGAGAAAAAGATTTGAGAAGCCGGATAGAGTGTTAAAGGGCTAAAAATATTTATTTATAATCTAGTTGACATATAAACAATAACAAATTAAAGTTATAATAATTAATACGCTATTTGATAAAAGGAAGCCTCATATGGAGAATAATAATATACGCAAGGGTAAGAATAATAATCGTAAAAAAGGCTTTTTCAAAATGCGGGCAGTTATAATTGCCCTTATTTTGCTGCTTACAGGCTGTATGACGGCTGGAAGTAAAGAAAAGGAACAGCCTGATACAACAACGGTAAATAAATATACTGTAAGTGATAAAGCTTCGGAAGGGCAGCTTACAGATAAGCTTACGGTGCATTTTCTTGATGTGGGGCAGGGGGACTGCGCCCTTATAACCTGCGGGGAGCATGCAATGCTTATAGATGCAGGCGACAACAGTATGGGAACTACGGTGGAGCTATATTTAAGGAAGCAGAACATAAAAAAGCTTGATTATGTTATAGGAACGCATCCTGACGCAGACCATATAGGCGGAATGGACGTAATAATATATAAATTTGACTGCGACACAATTATACTTCCTGATTTTGAGAAAAATACAGCAACCTACAGGGATGTAATTGACACTATAAATAATAAAAACTATAAGATTACAAGGCCGGCTGCGAGAAAAACATATAGTCTCGGACAGTCGGAGTTTACCGTTATAAGCCCGGTGTCAGATGATTACGGAGACAATGCAAATAATTATTCCGTAGGCATCAGGCTTACGTACGGAGATACAAGCTTTCTTCTGGCAGGAGACGCAGAGGAGGAGGCGGAGGAGGATATGCTTGACAGCGGCCAGGAGCTAAAGGCAGACGTGTTTAAGGCCTCCCATCATGGCAGCAGAACCTCCAATACAGAAGAATTTTTGGAAGCAGTAAATCCTAAGTATGCAGTTATAAGCTGCGGTGAAAATAATAAATATGGGCATCCTCATGCGCAGACTTTAAACACCTTAAGAGCCATGGGAATAAAGGTATTCAGGACAGACGAGCAGGGCGCCGTTATTATAAAGTCAGACGGTAAGGAGCTTACCTTTAACTGCTCCCCTAGCGAAAGCTGGAAGGCAGGAAATTAAGTAAACCTTAAAATAAAGAGTAAAGGAGTATTTGGAAAATGTTTTATATCGGTTGTCATTTATCATCATCAAAGGGCTTTCTTGCAATGGGCAAAGAGGCTGTAAAAATAGGAGCCAACACGTTTCAGTTTTTTACAAGAAATCCCAGAGGAGGAGCGGCAAAGCCCTTAGACGAAAAGGATGTGGAGGCGTATCTTGAATTTGCAAGGGAAAACGGCATAGGCAAAATAGTTGCCCACGCGCCGTATACCTTAAACGGCTGCGCGGCAGACGAGGGCATAAGAAAATTTGCAACGGATACCATGGCAGACGATTTGTCACGAATGGAGCATCTGCCGGGAAATTACTATAATTTTCATCCGGGAAGCCATGTAAAGCAGGGGGTTGACATAGGAATAAATTATATTGTGGAGATGCTTGACAAGGTAATGAAGGAGGAGCAGACGACTACCATTCTTCTTGAGACTATGGCGGGAAAGGGAAGCGAGATAGGACGCTCCTTTGAGGAAATAAGAATGATTATAGACAAGGCAGAGCTTGGACATAAGCTAGGAGTATGCCTTGATACATGCCATATTTTTGACGGTGGATATGACATTGTTAATCAGCTGGATGATGTAATGAAGGAATTTGACAATGTAATAGGACTTGACAGGCTTAAGGCCGTACATTTAAACGACAGCATGAACGCGCTTGGAAGCCACAAGGACAGACACGCTAAGATTGGGGAGGGAAATATTGGGCTTGAGGCCCTTACGGCAGTAATAAACCACCCTGCAATGAGAGAGCTGCCCTTTAATCTGGAAACGCCAAACGACCTTGACGGCTACGAAAGGGAAATTAAGCTTCTTAAGGAGGCATATAAACTTGAAAATTAACCATTTAATTATTTATTTGTATAATGGTTTTGCTTGGAGAAAATATAATGGATAATATAATTTTAAAGGTAGAAAACATAAGAAAATCCTACGGAAGGCATAAGGTGCTTAAGGGGGCAGGCTTTGCCTGCAGGGCAGGCCAGTGTATTGGAATTGCAGGAGTCAACGGCTCAGGTAAATCCACTCTACTGTCTGTTATAGCAGGCATACAGAAGCCTGATGAGGGAACGGTTACTGCCTACGGAGTGGATTTGCAGAAAAACAAAAGCTATATAAGCAGATGCATAGGCTATGTTCCTCAGGAAAACCCTCTTATAGAGGATTTAAGCGTAATGGATAATTTAAAGCTTTGGTATTGCGACAGTCCGTGGGATTTAAAGACAGAGCTTGAAGGCGGATTTTTAAAAAAGCTTGGGATAAACGAATATCAAAAAAAAGCTGTAAGAAAGCTGTCGGGAGGAATGAAAAAGCGCGTGTCCATAGCCATAGCGGTACATAATAAGCCGGGGCTTCTTCTTCTTGACGAGCCGGGGGCATCCCTTGATTTGCTTGCAAAAAAAATAATACGGGATTATCTTAAATGGTATATAAGCACGGGAGGAACGGTTATTATAGTCACCCATGATAATGAGGAGCTTGATATGTGCGATGCCTTATATGTGGTGTCAGAGGGAAGGCTCATAGAGACAGACAGAAGCCTTCGGGGTGAGGAACTTTTGAAAGGTAATTAAGAATGAAACGATTTGGAATTTATACAAGGCTTGAAATAAAAAAATCGGTAAAGCTTCTGCCAAAGCTGCTTATAGGTACGGCGCTGCTGCTTATTACCGTTACGGTTATGGCTATAGCGGCAAATGATATTTTGGGAGATAATACAGACAGCGAAAAAGGTCAGGACAATAAGGCTTTTATTGATATTGGCGTTGTATGTAAGGATGATTCATGGATTATGGAGCTTGCTAAGGGTATGCTTTTAGGAAATAAAAAGATAGCAAGCGTTGTTAATCTCAAATTTACCGACTATGACGACGGAATGAAGGGGCTTGAAGAAAATGTTTATATGGCAGTGGTTATCATACCTGAAAATGCAGTTGACGACATTATTTCAGGAGAAAACACGCCCTTTCAGGTTATATTCCCCAAAAATGCAGGCTATGAGGCGGCAGCCATACGTGAGGTGGCAGATTCGGCAGTAAAGCTTCTTGCGTCAGCCCAGGCGGGAATATACAGCGCATATGATTTTTACGGCGAATATAATCATAAGTGGAAAAGGGCAGGGGCAATAAAGCGTCTTAATGAGCGGTACATAGATGCAGTTCTCGGGCTTGAGGATTTTTTTAAGGATACTACGGTAGTGGCAACAGGTGATTTGGATATACCGGAATATTACGCTTTGTCAGGAATTATACTGTTTATAATGCTTTTTGGAATGAACAGTCTTGCATATATGGAGGATTATAAAAAAGAAATTATTGCGGCGCTTGAGCAAAACGGAGTATCCATAGCAAAGCAGACCTTTTCTAAGTTTTTAGGTATTTTATGCGTATATGGGATTGTATGTATAGTAACGGTGACAGGGGCAGGCATGGCGGCAGGACTTAAGAGTGGGATGACCGTAAAGCTGCTTTTGGGAATGATACCTGTTCTATTTACAGCCTCCGCCATGGTGCTGCTTGTCCGCTCTGCGGTAAGCTATAAGCCTGCGGCTATTATGATAATGTTTTTAGTAAGCGTATTTCAGGCGTTTGTGACAGGAGGCTTTATTCCTCAGATGATGCTGCCTAAGGTAATAGAAACAATAGGGAAATGTACGCCTGTATATTATATGCTTAGGGAGCTTTCAATTATATACCTTGAGGGCAGCGGGATAATAATAAACACAATTATACTGCTGGTTATAACAGTGGCGCTTCTGGTATTGGCAGCATTTTCACAGAGAGTCAGAAGAAAAGCCTGAAGGCTTTTGGCGGCAGGAGGTATTTTATGAAAAAAGCAATTACATGGCTTGTAATTTTATTTAAAAGACAGCTTAAAAAGGTATCCTTATACGTAATATTAGCCATACTTGTATTCGCCTGCGTAAGCATAAGGTACGTGGCGCTTAATTTTTCCGTAACCATAGAAATAGGCGTGGTAAATCAGGATAAGGGAAACGTATCAGCCATGGTAGAAAAAGGCCTGTACGCTCATGACGGTCTTGTGACATTTGTAAGGTATAACAGCAGGGCGGAGCTTATTGAAGGAGTTCAGTCAGGCAGCGTTTACGGAGGCTATGTAATTAAGCCGGAGTTTAGCAAAAAGCTTTTAGAGGGTGACAGTGAGAACATAATAGAGGCCTTTTCAACACCAAACAGCTTAATATCAGGTATTTCCAACGAAATGTTTTTCTCCTTTGTAATGAAGGAGCTTTCATATGAGGAGCTTGTTAAGGACACTTTGGACACGGGTTTGTTTAAAACCCTTTCAGAGGAGGAGATACGGCGGGAGCTTAGGGAGTATTATGAATTAAATCTTGCAAACGGAAGCACCTTTTCACTCTCATATGAGAATACCCCTAAGGATTTTGAAGGAAAATTTACCAGCATCGACGTTTTAGACTATATTTCGCCGGTAATAACAGGACTTACAGGCCTTTTGATATTTATAGGCGGACTATGCGGTAGCCTGAGCTATTATGACGACAAAAAAAACGGAAGCCTTGCGCTTTTAAAGCCTGTATTCAGGCAGCTTGTAGCAGTTATAGAAACGGCTGCTCCTGTTTTGATAATTACCTTGGCGGGAATAGTTATTCTTATAATTACAGGCATGGACACAAGCGTAGGAGCGGCGGCAGGAAAATATATAGTGTATGACCTTATTGTAATAGCTTACTGCTATCTGCTTAAAACCATAATCCCAAGGAAGGAAATATTTGTAAGCCTTATTCCCGTGCTGTCCCTAATGTCGGTTTTCTTCTGCCCTATATTTACAAATATAGCGGCAGTATCACCAGTGTTAGCAGGAATAGGAAAGACGGTGCCTTTGTATTGGTTGTATTATATTTAAAATTATAAGCCTGCTTTTTCTTTATTCATAACTGTTAAACCCTGAGCTATAATGCTCTGTGGAGAATCCCCATGCTGCAACTTTAGCAGACGGACAGCTATATAATATTTTATGGAAACATTGAAAAGGCAATTAGAAATTCATTAATACGAAGCTGTCAGATTCTTAGCGTAGGGCATCTGTCTGAGAAAAGCTCTGCTTTTTAGAGCTTTTCGAGTTATGCCCGAAGCTTAGAAGCTGGCAGCTTCGTGTTAATAGAATTTCTTATTGCCTTTGAAGTTTCCATAAAATATTATATAGCTGTCCGTCTGCTAAAGTTGCAGCATGGGGATTCTCCACAGAGCATTATAGCTCAGGGTTTAACAGTTATGAATAAAGAAAAAGCAAGGATTTTATTGACAAATAATAATTGGGGGGGGGTATAATAGGCATTGTTACGATGATTTGTAAAGAATAGGGAGAAAAATATGCTTAATATTAACAAGGAGAAGCTATGCTCAAATTGCTTTAAAGCAATAAAGTCAGAGCCATGCTGTTATTGCGGTTATAAAAAAACGACCGGCAGAGTTGACGCAGGGGTTTTGCCTGTAGGCACTATCTTAAAGGAACGGTATAGCATAGGCGGGGTTTTGGGCAAGGGCGGCTTTGGGATTACATATAAGGCGTATGATATAAAGGACTTAAGGATAGTTGCCGTTAAGGAATATTATCCCGGCGGAATTATTTACAGAGAGCGTGGGACTTCCGAGGTACATGTAAGCAGCAGGCAATACGAAGAAAATTTTAAAGCAGGAGCTGACAAATTTTTTGAAGAAGCAAAGACAGTATCACGTTTCAATGGTAATCCAAGTATAGTGAGCGTGTATGAATTTTTTTATGAAAACGGCACAGTATATTTTGCAATGGAATATCTTGACGGGATTGACCTTAAGCATTATTTGCAGATGAGCGGAGGACGGCTGTCACAGGAAAAAGTTGTGTTTATTGCAAATGTAATATCAGATGCGCTTCTTATTGCCCATAGCATGAATGTACTTCACAGGGATATTTCACCGGATAATATATTTGTTTTAAAGGATGGCACGGTTAAGCTTATAGACTTTGGGGCGGCAAGGCAGGTGATTGCAGAACAGTCAAAAAGCCTTTCGGTTATACTGAAACAGGGCTTTGCTCCCCTTGAACAGTATCAGAGAAGGGGAAAGCAGGGACCGTGGACGGATATATATGCGTTTGGAGCAACCCTTTACTATCTTCTTACAGGAAAGCTTCCTGATGAGGTAACGGAGAGAATTGATTTTCCGGATATAGGGAAGGCGCAGGATTATGGAGTTTCTCCTGATTTATGGGAGATTATCCGAAAATGTATGGAAGTAAAAATAGCAGACAGGTATCAAAGCATTTTTGAGATAAAAGAAAAGCTTGGTATGTTAGATATAGTCCCTGAGCCTTTGTATATAAACAGCGATAAAATTACAGATGATATTACAAAAACGGTTTCTTTGGAAACAGCGGCAGTGAGTGAGACAATAGCGTTAAGTAAAGAGGAAACAGAAAAAAATATAAATAAAAAAAATAATTTATTCTTGAATTTTTTTGGAAGTCTTAAAGGAAAAATAATTGCAGGAGCTTCAGTAGCAGTCATTACTTTGGGAATGCTTATGCTTATTATTGTTATTTCTAAATCGGGAAACAAAAGAATAAAGGATACCGGTAATGTGCCGGCAGTTGGGGAAAGTGTCGTAAAAGAAAATGAGTTTAAGGAAACATCAAATGAGAAAAGTGATGATATATTAGAAAGTGATGGACAGTCAGGAGAAGATACCATAGGAGAATCTGCCGAAACGCCACAGCCGACAACTTTGCCGCCGGAGACTACACCTCCGGTTGTAACCGCGGAGACAGTGACAAATCAGCCGTATACCGCATATGTCAACGACCTGCTAATGGGAAGAGGCGATAAGTATGGATTATACAGCGGAGAATGGAAGGATGGAAAACCGGAGGGCATCGGTACATTTACATATAGTGTGCCTATTGAAGAAAGTAAAATAGAGGCTCATTTTGGGTCAGAATATTCTCATGTACAGTTAGGCGGCACATGGAGCAACGGACAGCTTAACGGATATGGATATTGCGCCAGTACAACGGATAGTAATGCAGAGATGGATTTTACAACAGGTGTGTGGAGCTCTTATAATGAGGTGGAGATTAGTATAGGAAACTTCACTAACGGAGAGAGCGGATATGGCGATTGCGACCATTATTATTTGGAACAATGGGGAACATTCGGAGGAGGAGTATCGGGACAGAAAGCAGTTATGTACTGCATGTTAAGGGAAGGCGGACAAAAAGACTGGGATGGTATACTGAGTCTGCCATAAGCTTGAAAAAGACAAGTGAGAAAATTAAAAAAGCTGTAATGTGAGGAGAAAAGATTATGAATAACAGAAAGAAAGCTTCAATTATTCTGCTGGTGGTTTTGGTAATATACACGGGAGCAATGATTATTTTTGCATATCCCTGGGAGAAATTTCCTGATAATTTTACTGAGGCAAAGGACGGAGTGGTGATGATAAGTACAGAAAAGGGCAGCGGTTCAGGATTTGCCATAGGAAAATCCGGAGAGCCGGTGGAGTACATAGTTACTAATTGCCATGTTGTTTTTAACGATTCAAATAAGGCGCAGAATATTTCTGTAATCTTCTCCGCAGCAGCCAACAGATATATGTCGGCGCAGATATATGCATATGATATTGAAAAAGATTTGGCTGTTCTTAAGCTGCCTGAGCCAACAACCGAGAGGAGCGCGCTTAAGCTGTGCAGGGCAAAGGATGCAGATATAAGTAAAGTGCATTATGCGCTGGGGTATCCGTATACATCAGATATGGGACTGGATTATGTCAAATATGATACCAGCGATATAACCACTACCAGCGGCATAATTTCAAGGAGCTCTACAGTAAAAGAGGTTGACACATATCTTATTGATATTGATATAACTCACGGTAATTCAGGGGGACCTCTCGTAAATGAAAAAGGCGAGGTAGTAGGCATAAATACATTTTCTCTTTCAGACGGTCAGGAACAGGCTAATTATGCAGTCTGCATTGACGAGCTGTTGAAATTAATTGATTATGATGATGTTGGATATACCCTTGCAGGGGATATTAATGTCAAAGGGATAATTGTAATTATATTAATTTTAGGTATTGATATCAGCCTGATAATCACAATGCTTTGTCTTTTAGCAAAAAAAAGACCTTCAACAGTGAAGAATACTGTAAAAAGCAGCAATTCTGACATGACTGCTTCAGAAGGAGGATATGGTAAAACAGTTGCCGTTTCCGACAGTAAAAGTATAATAGCAGGAATTGAGGGAGTATACAAGGGAAAGGAGCTTCCTGTTAAAAATAATATGCTTTTTGGAAGGGATTCAAAGAAATGTGACGTAGTATTTCCCATTGACACTGAAGGAGTATCAGGACATCATTGTTTAATTTCGTATAATAAGGGGAAAGTGATGATACGCGACATGAATTCTACCTATGGAACTTTTATTAATAACGGACTAAGGATTGACAGTGAAATAGACGTAGAAATTTGTCCCGGCGATGTATTTTATCTTGGAAGTGAAAAAGAGAAATTTATTGTGAAAATCAAGATATAATACTGTTAAATCAATCGTAAAATGGTACATTAAAGAGTGTGGATATAATGGAGAACATAATGGAAATATTTGTTTGTAAGTATAGCGATAAGGGCGGACGCAGCAGCAATGAGGACGCGGTAGGCATCTCGGACAATATATTTGTGCTGGCAGACGGACTTGGAGGACATAGCTTTGGTGAAGTCGCTTCATCTAAAGCGGTTGAATATCTGTTAGGCCGCACGGAAATTTCAGACATTAGCAGCAACACAATGCATGATATTATAGATGAAGTCAACAGATATATATGGAGAGAAAAGGCGGCAGATTCATCATATGGAGATATGGCGTCTACGGTTGTTGCGGCATTTGTCAGGGACGGGTATTTTAATTATTTTAATGTAGGCGACAGCCGGATGTATTATTTTAGGAATGGCAAAATATTTATCCAGTCGAAGGACCATTCAATGACCCAGTTAAGCGTTGATATGGGAGAAATAAGCAGAGAGAAAATGCGCTTTCATGAGGACAGAAATAAGCTTACAAAGGTTTTGGGGCTTAGGGAAAATCTGAAAATAAATCAGAGCTTTGAGCCTTTTAAGATAATGCATGACGATGCATTTTTGCTGTGCAGTGATGGGTTTTGGGAATATATTAGTGAAAAACAGATGATAAAATCATTGAATAAATCAAAAACTCCTAATAAGTGGCTTGAAACAATGTTAAAGATTATACTGCATAAGGTTAAAGAGGGAAATGATAATCTGAGCGCAGTATGCGGTATGGTAAAATAAAGTGAAAAATACAAAAAAGGGGTTGACAAAAAATAAAATGGATTTATAATAAATGACTGTAGGAGAAAGACGAAGACGTCTATAGCCGGAAACGGCTATAGACGTTTTTTTTGTCTATAGAAATACCTGCGAACAGGCAATAAATCCGGCGGAGCTTAACTTGCATTAGCCGGCTATAGACAACACTTTTTAAGGAGGTAAAGGATATGGAAGAAATTTTTAAATTATTGCACGAAAACATTTACGGAATCTGGTTCCTTATAGGAGCCGCGCTTGTATTCTGGATGCAGGCAGGCTTTGCAATGGTGGAGGCAGGCTTTACCAGAGCAAAGAATACAGGTAATATTATTATGAAAAACCTTATGGATTTTTGTATAGGTACGGTAATGTTCATACTTATAGGCTTTGGATTACTGTTAGGCGAGGATTTGATAGGTTTTATCGGAAAGCCGGGCTTTGATATTTTCACATCATATGAAAGCTTTGATTTTTCTTCCTTTGTGTTTAACTTAGTATTCTGCGCCACTACGGCTACTATTGTTTCGGGAGCTATGGCAGAGAGAACAAAGTTTTTGTCTTACTGTATTTATTCGGCAGTTATTTCAGCCCTTATTTACCCTATAGAGGCTCACTGGATTTGGGGCGGCGGCTGGCTTGCGCAGCTTGGCTTCCATGATTTTGCAGGCTCATGCGCTATCCATATGGTAGGAGGCATTGCGGCTATCGTCGGAGCAAAGATACTTGGACCTCGTATCGGCAAGTTTACAAGGGATGAAAAGGGAAAGGTGACAAAGGTAAACGCATTTCCGGGACACAATCTTACAATAGGCGCCCTTGGCGTATTTATTCTCTGGTTTGGCTGGTATGGCTTTAACGGAGCTGCTGCAACCTCGGTAGAGCAGCTGGCGTCAATCTTTGTTACAACAACAATCGCTCCTGCCGTTGCCACGGTGGTATGTATGATATTTACATGGATTAAGTATGGCAAGCCGGATGTTTCAATGTGTCTTAACGCGTCGCTGGCAGGTCTTGTGGCAATTACTGCAGGCTGTGACTGTACTGACGCCTTTGGAGCAATTATTATAGGCTCAGTGGCAGGATTGCTTGTGGTATTCGGCGTATGGCTCCTTGATTATAAGCTTCATATTGACGACCCTGTAGGCGCGGTAGCAGTACATATGATGAACGGTATCTGGGGAACGATAGCGGTAGGCTTATTTGCAACCAAGAGCGCTCCGGGGGCTATGGTTCTTGACGAGGCCACAGGCGCATATGTGGAGGAGGTTGTGGGAAACGGCTTATTCTACGGCGGCGGTTTTGATTTATTAGGAAAGCAGCTTCTTGGATTTGTAACTGTAGCAGCGTGGGCAGTGATTACCATGATTGTGGTATTTCTTGTAATAAAGAAAACGGTAGGTCTCAGGGTTACGAGAGAAGAGGAAATACTTGGACTTGACTCTACAGAGCATGGTCTTGCATCAGCATATGCGGATTTTGCGCCGTTTGTTCCTGACGTTATGACAACAAGGGAGGACAGACCTGCCGAAGTGAAGGAGGGCGCGCCTCTCACAGTGGAGGAGGCTGTTCCTGTGGTAGGAATACCAAAGGAGGTAGCTCCTACCGTATCAGATGTAAAGCTTACTAAGGTAGAAATTATCTGCAAAATGGAAAGGTTTGAAATTCTTAAGGAGGCTCTTAACAGGATTGGCGTTATGGGTATTACGGTTACGCATGTTATGGGCTGCGGCGTTCAGAAGGGCGCGTCTAAGTTTTACCGCGGCGTAGAGGTAGAGGCAAAGCTTTTGCCGAAGGTTAAGCTTGAGGTAGTTGTCAGCAAGGTGCCTGTAGATGAAGTTATTAAGGCTGCGAGAAAAGCCCTTTACACAGGAAACATTGGAGACGGCAAAATATTTGTATATGACGTTGAAAATGTTGTAAAGGTAAGAACGGGAGAGGAGGGCTTTGACGCGCTTCAGGGAGCGGAGGATTAAGGATAGAAAATTGTCCTGTCCATTAGAGATTTAATATAAGGCTTCAAAAAAAGCTAAAAAGCACATATATTATGAGTATATATCGTTATGGGGACGATATGATTCGTATATATGTGCTTTTTTGTAAGCATAGGAAAGGGCGGTATCATATTATGGAAATATTATCGTGATGGGAAATCCGAGAGTGTATAAAGTACTGAAGGATGAACGTGTAAGGGAACTATCCGAGTTTCAATGCATAAATAATGTAAGTGACGTTTCAGATGAACTGTTAAGTGTTATAAAATTGAAAACTGTTACACTTGGCGGCTTGAATTTAGATGATGACTATGGATTGCCCGACCTTGTATTACCTATTGAAGAAGAACACGAAAACATTGGTGTTTGAGGTATACGGCACAAATAATTTTTGAAACAAAATCACCGTGTTTTGTATGCAAATCTGATGATTTTGGAAAAACTAGTTGTACACCTCGATGAAATTGAGCAGCAAGCAACCGCAATATTTCTTCAGTTAGTGAAGTAACTTGCGGAAAAAGAAAATATAATCGAAAAACTTAAAGCAACTGACCAAATATTGTGGGTACGGAAGATGAACAACATCCGTAATTGTGTAACGGAGATTGTAAACGAAAAAAATAATCTTCATTGTATATGTGTAGAGGTGGCAGGGAAAAATCTATGCCACTATTTTTAATATTTTGTATTTACTCCTTGTTTTTATTCGCATTTCGGTATATAATAAAGCATATCAATTTAGCGGAGGTCCGTATGAATTATTTAAGTGTAACTCAAACAGCAGAAAAGTGGGATATGACTCCAAGAAGAGTACAGGTTCTTTGCAATGAGGGTCGTATAATTGGCGCTCAACGAGTAGGAAATGTTTGGACAATACCTGAAAATGCAGAAAAGCCTGCCGATGCAAGAAAAAAAGTTGCAGATAAGACCAAACGTATTAATGCAAATGTTTCTATTGAACGAGTGTGGGCAATGCCGAATAAAAATACATTTGATATTAAGCCTATACACGATTTGATAACTGAGGAATTGACGGACGGTTTATGGATCGATCCGTTTGCTAATCAAAATAAATTTGCATCTGTAACAAATGATCTTAGTATGGAATTTGATACGGATTATCATTTAGATGCGTTAGATTTTATGAAAATATTTGACAATAATTCAGTTGATGGAGTTCTATATGCCCCGCCATATTCTCCAAGACAAGTTAGTGAATGCTATAATAATGTTGGTTACAATGTGACGTGGGATACAACTAAGGCTTCATTTTGGGGAAATCATAAACGTGAAATATCACGTATTGTTAAATTAGGCGGAAAAGTAATAACTTTTGGTTGGAATAGTGGTGGAATAGGTTATAAATATGGTTTTGAGATTGAACGAATTCTGTTAGTTCCACACGGCGGCTGGCACAATGATACCATTTGCACAGTAGAAGTAAAAACTCACGAAGGAGAAATCCCAAAGTTAAAAAGAGATATTGTTGGTATGTCACAAAAAACAAACAATAATCAATTCACACAGGAGGATCAGAGATTAGTATCTGCCTTAAATTCCCTTCCAAAGGATTTTTGGGATTTTAAGGATAGTGATGTACGGGAATATACTCATGGTATTCATAATTATCCGGCAATGATGGTTTGTCCTATTAGTCGCAATATTATAAAATTGATGAAAGAAATCCATTCGATTGAAACGATTTTCGACCCTTTTACAGGCTCAGGAACTGTATTGGTTGAAAGTATGCTTGCAGGAGCAAAAAATATATATGGCAACGATATTAATCCCCTTGCACTTTTTTTGAGTAAGGTAAAAACCACACGATTAGATATAACTTTGTTGCAGAGAGAAGTGCAAAAGTTATATAATAGGGTAGATGATGTCTATAATCAGTTTGCACTCCAAATTAATAGCGTAGATGAAATTATGCGTTGTGGTTATAAATTGGATTTAACTGCCAAAGATGGTTGGGGGGCTAATGCTCATGAATATTTGCTTAAATATGTACAAAACAATTACATAGATATTGATATACCAAATTTCAAAAATATTGGATATTGGTTTAAGCCCCGTGTAATATTACTTTTATCACTGATAAAAAAAGAGATTAACAGAATTAACAATAAAGATATTCGGGAGTTTATTTTTGCGGCATTTAGTGAGACTATACGATTTGTTTCTAATAGACGTAACGGTGAGTTTAAAATGTTCCGTATGCCACCTAATAAAGTAGATGTATTTGAACCGGATGTTATAAAAGAATTTACGACTATATTAAATCGAAATATAGAAAAAATGAATTCTTTCGATGAAGTCTGTTCAGATATAGGAGTTAATGCATCTGTCGCTATATTTAGAAATAACGCTACCACATTAGAAGATGTTCCAAATAATTCTGTGGATTTGGTAATTACTTCTCCACCATATGGGGATAGTAGAACAACCGTAGCTTATGGCGAATATAGTAGATTGTCATTACAATGGTTAGATTTGTTTGAACTATCCGAAAAAGACATTATGAGTATTGATAAAATTTTAATGGGGGGTAATAAATTTAGGAATGGTTTCGAGTATACAATTCCGAGTGATACTTTACGAAGAGCATTAGAACGAATTAAGGATGTAGATTTAGAACGAGCTGGTGATGTATATAGTTTTTATTTAGATTTAAGTAAATCTATTGCCGCTATATCGAATAAAAGCAAATCAGGTGGTTATCAGTTTTGGGTGGTTGGTAATAGAACAGTAAAAGGCGAATTGTTATTAACAGATAAGATTATTTCTGAAATAGCTGAGAAATATGGATTACAACATATCTATACAGTTGATAGAAATATTATTAATAAAGTTATGCCTTCTTTAAATTCTCCTACAAATGAAAGCGGAGTAAAATCTTCTACAATGTCTAATGAACATATTGTTATTCTTCGTAAGATATAAATAAAACCTCCGCCGAAATGATTTTATTCGGCGGAGATTTTCCAAAATACCATCTTCTGCATGTTCCCAATATAGTTTATCGTTTTTAGCGGTATAAATGGTCTACCGTTCAAAGTGTTCAAAGATGTTCCATTAACAGATGTATATAATATTTTAACATCTTCCTTTAATTCTCTAGATTCATCTGTCTTATAGCCGTAATTCTTACGTAAATTTTTTTTGTTAACTCCACGTTTGTTCGGAGATTTTGTGAACAATGTAACTTTGTTGTTAAAACCTATTCAGTTGGCTATCACCAGCACAATGAGATTAAATAAAATCTTTATAATGTATTTTTTTTAATTCGGTTTTAAACTTTTTATCAGATGTTAAGTTATCTGTTACCTTTGTTCTGCGTTCTGCCATATAATATTCTCCTAAACGATTCTCTTGTTATTTTTAAATAACAAAGGCTGATCAATCTCTTTGATACGGAATCCAGTTCCATGATCGTGTGTTTGACCATTTTTTATCCCACCATGATACTGACCAATTCTTAAATCAATATATATTTTTCCTTTTTCGAGTAATTCAACAAAGGCATCATAATTAAAACCTGATACCTCATATGCTTCGATAAAGAGGAATTGCTCGTTAGAACCTGTTCCTTGAGATTTGGCTTTTACATAAACGAATTTGTTTTTATATTTCTTTTCAAATGCTTTTTTGAGTAAATCTCGTGTCCAATATGCATATTCTTTTCCATCTTTGGCAATTATTGAAATCTTTGTAGGATTACATTTGATTTTTAACTTATGACCAGTATTGGCAATAGAAACATACTTGTCAGCCGAAAGAGTGGAATGTAATACTTTCTCATTATTATCATATGCATCACTGGAGTAACCAAAAGTTAAACGCAATGTGCTTGCGGCACCTTTAGGCTGAGGAGTTTTAGTGAAAATAGTAAGCATACTGTTAGAATTAAGACGACAGGATTTAAGTTCATAATCTCCAAAGTCAGGTCCATCAATGTTATTTTCAGGTATTCCCAATAAATCTTCTAAAGTTTTGCCGATTCCAGTTGGTCCCAAACGGTGAGTTTGTACCCATCCTAGTTCTTTAATCTTCCTGAATTCTCTAATAAAATCCTCTAATGTATAAATCATTTTGTTTTCTCCTCCATAAAAAGTTTGTACGCATCTATCTCGAGAGCATCAGCTATTCGCTGAATGTTTTCTAAAGAAATACTTCTGCGATAGCATTCGATTGCACTTATATAAGTACGGTGCATACCACATTTATCAGCAAATGCTTCTTGCGATATTCCCATAGCAGTGCGATATTTCTTTAAGTTAGTTCCAAAAACTTTTACAATATCCATAGTTGCAATCCTCCATGATATAAAGTATAATAAATTTGAATACAAAAGGTCTACATACAATAAGTATCTGAAACAATAGGAGGAGCAAAAATGTTTGATTACGAGATTTTTTTGAACAAAAGAAAGAATAAACAATTCTCAGTACAAGATGTAAAATGTGTTTTGGATAAGTTGGGATATGAAACCAGACTTGTTGAAACATACTGCAAACCAAATAATGATTGGAGTGGAGGAACTACGAAAAAATTCAAAAATAAGCTCCTCGATGAAGTCGGGATGACATATTTTGCATATATTAAATTTTACACATACTCTATTAAGATTTACCCAACTGATGATGAAATTTATGCTCTAGTTGCAGGA
>ERZ777011.1788-NODE-1788-length-20392-cov-17.872302_pt1 | contig 20392 bp, 15 predicted proteins | sample MGYA00374964_ERZ777011 | MGnify/ENA primary metagenome ERZ777011 (study PRJEB29310, sample SAMD00008975) | mouse gut metagenome | study: EMG produced TPA metagenomics assembly of the Metagenome analysis of fecal microbiota from mouse which was promoted... | reverse complement strand
GTGCAAAGATAACACAACCATCTGCAAATATCCAAATTTTCTTGTAATATTTTTTGAAATATTTTTAATAACAATACACAATAACCTCAAAATCAAATTCCTAAAAGGGGAAAAGAGTTGAGTAAAAGTATATGAAAAAGAAATCAGATACCTGAGATGATACAAAAAACAGCACTATGTGCCACCGATTTTTTATTATATTTGTAGGCAAAATATGGACAGAAAACAATGGCATGATAGGCAATGATGTTTTTTATACTGAAATGATTGATAAGCAAACAAACTTATTTATGGAATTAATTGAAAAAGAATCCCCTACATCCAGTTCCGCATCGGATGCTATTAGGGATGTATTAAAAATTCAATTAGAAGGATATTATGGGCTTCGAAAATAATAATATTTCCATTCCATTTCATTGGAGTGTAAGCGTGTGGGTTATAACTATTTTGGTTTTAATTATTTTAATTGTTGCTGAATTTTATATAGCCTCGCTTAATTGGCCAACTATGATGCTGTGGTTAAAATATTTGTTGACAATCGTCTTTTTTGCAACCATTATTATCGGAGTATACTATATGCCCATACTCTTAAAAGCAAATAATGAAAAAATAACAGTAACAAGATTGTTTTATCCATTGGAAATACCTACAAATGAAATAGTTGAGCTCAAACAAATTCCTAAATCTTATATAGATAGTTCTATAAAAACTTGCGGAAGTGATGGCTTATTTGGATATTTAGGCCGATTTAAAAATAAGAGACTAGGTAATTATTCCATGTATGCAACGGAATTGAATAACTTGATTCTGGTTCACACTCGTGGCAAAAAATATGTTTTCAGTTGTTCCCGTCCTCAAGAATTTGTCGAATTCATTAATTCGCAATTAAAACAATAGGGCAACCTAACTTCCCTACTTCATTTCTTCAACGCTGCGGATGCAGCAGAGATAGGTCATTACGACTATTAATTCATCTACGGAACTGACTTCAACCCCGAAGATTCAATCGGCAATGAAGTTGGTCTCCGATGGAAAAAACGGAAAACTTGACCCCTTAAAAACGGATGAAAATGACCACCTAAAGTTCCTCCTTCAAAAAAGTGTAAAGTTGTTCATCGGGAATGGGGGTCTGAAATAGAAGATTAAAGCCCGAGTTAAACTTTTTATTCTACCTGTTTTCTATAAAAATTTGTTAGTTTATTTCATGGATTTTGTACAAAAATACATATAATTTCCAAGACGTTGATATAGTGCATTGTATAAATTATCACAGGTAGCAGTTCTCATTCTTCGTTTTCCTTTTTCTGATGGACTCTCCGAATAATTCAACCCTGAGTGAGTTGTGTACCAGTCTGTCGAGTATCGCGTCAGCCACCGTTTTTTCTCCGATGGCGTCATACCACTCCTTTACAGGCCAGCTGCGAAGTTATCATGGTGGACCTTTTCTGATGCCTGTCTTCTATGATATCCATCTGTCTCCCTTTTTGGCATGGTTACGAATTGGTAATGTAACGGTGTCTTAATTTGACTTTAGGTATAGATTGCAGTGGCATTTGAAATAATTAGTAGATTCGCTGAAAGCTCTGAAAATCAAACCTATTACTATATTCTTCCATATCCCACTTTTTTATTGTAAATTTGTAGGCACAAAAAACACAACAGCATTTATTTAAAATTATAATATCAATGGCACAGACTCCTTCTATTCCCAAAGGGACAAGAGATTATTCTCCGGAAATCATGGTAAAGCGTAATTATATATTCGACACCATCAAGAGCGTATTCAAACTATACGGTTATATGCCTCTTGAGACTCCGGCCATGGAAAATTTATCCACATTGATGGGAAAATACGGAGACGAGGGGGACAAATTGCTTTTCAAAATACTGAATTCCGGTGATTTTCTTTCGAATATCCCGGAAACAGAGTTAGCCGGAAAAAACAGTCTGAAATTAACGAATAAAATCTCAGAAAAAGGCTTGCGTTACGACCTGACGGTACCTTTTGCCCGTTTCGTCGTTCAGCATCAATCCGAAATCTCGTTCCCGTTCAAACGCTACCAGATTCAGCCCGTATGGCGTGCCGACCGACCGCAAAAAGGGCGTTACCGGGAATTTTATCAATGTGACGTTGACGTTGTGGGTAGCGACTCCCTTTTAAATGAAGTGGAACTCATTCAAATCGTAGATGAAGTATACCGCCGTTTAAAGCTAAGGGTACGCTTACTCATCAATAACCGGAAAGTGTTGGCAGGAATTGCAGAAATCATCGGTTATCCCGAAAAGCTCACAGATATTACCGTCGCTATTGACAAAATGGATAAAATCGGTATTGACAACGTCAATGCCGAACTTCGGGAAAAGGGGCTGACGGAAGAAGCTATCCTTAAATTACAGCCGATTCTCAATTTAGAAGGCGATACCAAAGAGAAATTACAACAATTACGTACAATTTTACAGAACAGTCCGACAGGACTAAAAGGCATAGAAGAACTGACCCAGGTATTCAGTTATCTGAATGAAATGCCTCTACAGACAGAGATAAAACTGGACCTTACGTTAGCCCGGGGATTAAGTTATTACACTGGCGCCATTTTCGAAGTAAAAGCGTTGGATGCCGAAATGGGCAGTATCACCGGTGGCGGCAGATACGACGACCTCACCGGTATCTTCGGACTGAAAAATGTTTCCGGCGTCGGCATATCCTTTGGTGCCGACCGCATTTTCGATGTCATGACACAATTGGATTTATTTCCGGAAGACGCCAATACCACGACCCGCATACTCTTTGTCAATTTCGGAGAGAAGGAAGAATGTTTCTGCCTTCCCCTGCTACGCCAATTACGCAACGAAGGCATAAACGCAGAAATCTATCCCGAAGCTGCTAAAATGAAAAAACAAATGACTTACGCCGACAGAAAGAAAATACCTTTTGTAGCTTTAGTCGGTGAAAACGAAATCAAAGAAGGCACAGTCAGTTTAAAGAACATGAGTACCGGTGAACAAGCCAATATAAAAACAGACGAATTAGCTGTGCATTTAAAATAGACATTCACATAAATAGATAAAATTCATAGCCATGATACATTATATTTCTCCCGCCCCGCTAACGTTTGAAGTTATCGACCGCATTCTGAAAAAGCAGTATCAACTTGCCCTTTCGGAAGAAAGTAAAAACCTGATCTGTGAATGTAAGGATTATCTGGATCGCAAAATAGCGGCTTCCGACAAACCGTTATACGGTATTACCACAGGATTCGGCTCTTTATGCAAAATCAGCATTTCTCCCGAAGACCTGAGCCAATTGCAAGCCAACTTAGTCATGTCACACGCTTGCAGTATCGGAACACCGATTCATCCCACCATTGTGAAACTGATGCTTTTATTAAAAGCCCATGCCTTGTCTTTAGGCAAATCGGGAGTGCAACTAGCCACAGTAGAAAGAATCATCGATATGTTTAATCACGATGTGTTACCTGTGGTACGGGAACTCGGCTCACTCGGAGCATCAGGCGACTTAGCCCCGTTAGCCAACCTGTTCCTGCCGTTGATTAACGAAGGGGAAGTTCATTATAAAGGGGAAATCCGCCCCGCTGCCGAAGTCAATGCAGAACTTCACTGGCAACCTGTTACTTTGGGTGCCAAAGAAGGCCTGGCTTTGCTCAATGGAACGCAATTCATGAGTTCACACGCTGTCTATGCCCTTCTCAAAGCATTCAAGCTTTCAAAATACGCAGACATCATCGGTGCCATTTCCCTGGACGCATACGACGGGCGTATCGATCCGTTCCTGCCTCAGATTCATTCTGCACGGCCTCATCCGGGACAAATCGAAACAGCCCTCAATATCCGCACTCTCCTGAAAGGCTCAGAGTTTCAGAAGAAGGAGAAAACACGGGTACAGGATCCTTATTCATTCAGATGCATGCCCCAGGTACACGGAGCCAGCAAGGATACAATCCTGTATGTTGCGTCAGTCGTTGAGCGTGAAATCAATTCCGTAACCGACAATCCGACCATTTTTGTGGAAGACGACATGATTATTTCGGGCGGCAACTTCCACGGAGAACCGTTAGCAATGGTTCTGGATTTTCTGAGTATTGCCGTTGCCGAATTGGGAAGCATCTCCGAAAGACGTACTTACCGACTGATTTCCGGTGACCGCGGCAATATTCCGGAATTTCTGGTCGCCGATCCCGGCCTGAATTCGGGTTTTATGATTCCGCAGTATGCAGCCGCTGCAATTGTCAGTAAAAACAAACAACTCTGCACCCCCTGCTGTGTAGACTCAATTCCCTCATCCAACGAACAGGAAGACCACGTCAGTATGGGAGGCAATGCCGCTACGAAAACGGTACAGGTGATTGAAAATACGGAACGCATTCTCGCCATCGAACTGATGAATGCCGCACAAGCTATCGATTTACAACGCCCCACCAAAACATCGCCCTATCTGGAAGAATTCCTGAAAGAATTCAGAAGTGCGGTCCCGTTCAACCATACCGACCGGGTCATGTACAAAGACATTGACGCTGCTACCGAATTTTTAAAGTGCGGAGATTTCTGGAATTTTGAGGAATAACTTCTTTATTTTCTCCTGCCTCTACAAAAAAACGGAAAGTGAAATAAAATCACTTTCCGTTTTTTTATTACTCTTCAATAATCAGCCGGAATCCCGAACCGTGTATATTATCTATTTTTATCTTTTCGTCCTCTTTAAAATATTTTCTCAGTTTCGTGATATACACATCCATACTCCTGGCTGTAAAATAATCATTTGTCCCCCAAATTTCCGTCAGCGCTTTATCCCTGAGCAATAAATGGTCCCTGTATTTATATAGCAGTTCCAGCAGATGAGACTCTTTGGGAGTCAATTTTATCACCTCTTCATTCTTCGAGATGGTGCGCAATTCCGTATTGAAAAGATATTGACCGATCTGAATATAACGGGGTTTGGCTTCTTCGGTCTCTCCTTCACACCTGCTCAGTATTGCCTTAATTTTCAATATCAGCAATTCCGAATCAAAAGGTTTAATAACATAATCGTCTGCTCCGATTTCATACCCGAGTTTCATATCTTCTTTCAGACTTTTGGCCGTAATATATACAAAAGGTACTCCCGGAGCAATCTCCCGGATTTTCTTTCCCAAAGTAAAGCCATCCATCTGCGGCATCATCACATCCAGCAAACAAATGTCATAGCGGTCTTTCCGGAATGTTTCCAGGCCTTCATTACCATTCACACACAACGTCACATCATAATCAGACAGTTCCAGATAAGATTTCAGTACCGACCCGAAACAAGGATCATCCTCCACTAATAATATTTTATGCACCATATTCTGTATAATTAAATTACACCCTATATTACAATCCTTAAAAAATAAGTTCTATCAATGTACCTTTGTATTTTTTAGATTCCAGCCTCACCGATCCGCCGTGTAATTCCACAATGGATTTCACATAGCTCAAACCCAGTCCAAATCCTTTGACATCATGCAAATTACCTGTCGTCACTCGGTAAAACCGATGAAATACCTTTTTCTGTGCCTCCCGGGAAATACCAATACCCTGATCCCGCACTCCCACAACAAACTGTCCTCCTGTCTTGCGGGTATAAACGTCAATGACAGGAGCACCCACAGAATATTTGACGGCATTATCCAACAAGTTACAAATGACATTCATCATATGCACTTCGTCTGCCATTAAAACAAAACCGGGGGCATTCACGTCCAGCTGCAACGTTCCTCCGGCATTCTCTACCTGCAACAAGAAGGTTGCTACCGCTTCCTCAACCAATCCATTCATATCCAACTCTGTTTTATTGAGAGGCAATTGTCCACGGTCCAGTTTCGCCTGTTGCAGAATACGCTCCACATACACATTCATTCGTTCGTTTTCACTCCGGATCATATCGTTAAACTTCAAAAGTTTTTCCTGATCCGCCAAAACCTTCTCTTTCACAATGGCAGACGTCGCCAATGAAATCGTAGCTATCGGAGTTTTAAACTCGTGGGTCATGTTATTGATAAAATCATTTTTCATCACCGACAGCTTCTGCTGCCGCATAATCACTACGATAGTCACCACAAAGACAAACAACAAACCGAAAATACAAAAGCCGGAAGCCAACAACAGCCAGCCCATATTCTCCACAATAACCGATTGTACAGACTCAAAGCTAACCCCCAAATAATAATCTTTCGGAATATAATCGTTAGGAAACAGTGGCACATAGTAGAAATCATACACTTCCTTGTTTTTCACCTTCTCCAGGACATCTTCCTTGGTAAGTACCTCATAGGAAAACGGGACACCTATTTTGTTTTCATGGAAGTAGAGCTTGAGTAGTTTTTGTAAATCCACCTGCATCAATCTCTGTCTTACGGAGACATTCTGTAAGTCCTTCTCCTGCATCAATCGGATGGTCAGTTCCTGCACCTTATCTTTCATCACCTCATAAGAAGCCGGGGATGAAACTGCAGATCGATCCACAATCTCTATCGAATTCATCGCCTGCCCCATCAGTTCCTGTGTCTCCATTTTTGCTGCGCCTCTCTTTCCGGAAAACAGATTCTGTACCGACAAATAGGTAACTCCGCTTTTCCGTCTCGTCCCGTTCCCTTCCTGTGAAACATCATACGTATAAACCGTGGACGTTCCCTGCACACGGGGTGACATCGATGTTACCACCCGGTTGTAGCTCACCTTATTCCCCACCTGTACCTGCAATTCCATCCGGTTCACATAGCTCACGTAATTTATCTCTTCCACCCGGTTAATCACCCGGTTCAGGACATCATACACCCTCGAAGAAAATCGGTTCCGCTGTTCTTCAAAAGCATGCTCTATCCACAGCCACTGCACCACAACGACGGCAGAGAAAGCAAAAAGCATAAACGCCAGCAATATCCGGATGATTACTTTTTTTACCATAAACTATTCCTCTGAAAGAGGGAAAACACCATCTTTTCACGCATATTTCATTGCAGCCTTTTCTCTAAAATTCTATAAAGATAACTGTTCTTATTTTCAATAGTCAATTCCTGAAACAATTGCCTCTGCACATTAACACTATCTCCCAATTCCTCTTCAATCAGCACCAGCGACAATTCATGCGACAAATTAGCCCGAACCAGTTTTTTTATATAGACATTCCGGTAATACTCATAATGTCCTCTCAGCGTAACTAAACGGGACAGCCTCTTTTCATCACTGCTTGTCCGCTTGCTTCTTCCTAACATCCGGCTGACAGAGTGATTAATTTCCTCTAACGGACTCTCATAGTTTTCCTTTAAAAATTGCCGAAGTGCAGCATACTCTTTTTCCAGTTTTCCCCCACTTACCACAACACTGTCATTCTTTAATGTCCCGCCGACACGTATGCCCTTTTTTTGATCCAGAATAAATTCCACCACCCGTTTCCCCTCTGCCTCTATCCACACTTTCGCCGGCATATCCAATGCCGGAATTTTCCATTCCACCTTTTTCGCCTGTATTTTACCGGCAATATTCAGTGTATCCGATAAAGAAGGCATAACAGCCAAAAGCCTCATTTCCCCAGACAGGTCTGTAAATTCCCCCTCCACTTTTATCTCGCCCGAACCACACCCCTGCAAAAGAAAGAGAATACCTATTCCGACCCAAAGTCTGCTCACAACTCTCATGCTTTCATATCATTTTAAATCACGGATATTTACAAATATAAGAAAAAATCAAAATTTCATAAATTTCCGGCAGGGAATATCAATTTGCCTCTCCTGTTTTCTTCAGACAACTATCAAGGCAGGTATATATCCTTTTACCCGAAGGACGGGGTGCATTGGCATCCAGTACCCGTCCTTCTGAATCAATCAGGATAAAACGAGGAATACTGATAACCATATAATCCGCCCGGAAATCATTATTCTCATCCCACAGGGCATGAATGCCTGCATATTCTTCCTGTTTCAAAACCTCTTCCCAGCTGCTTCCCTCCTGTCCGCCATCAATGGATACCATCAGGAAACAAACATCCCGTCCCCGGTATTTTTTCTCCAGCTCTGCCAAAAAAGGCAATTCTTTTTTACAAGGCATACACCAAGATGCCCACACCATGAGGTATACATATCGGCCTTTGTATGCCGCCAACGTCCTTTCCCGTCCTCTGCTGTCCTTCAAAACAAAAGGGGGTGCTTCCTTTCCGGGCTCAAGCCGTTCCCAACGCCTCAGCATCTCATTGACAGATTCCAATTTTTCCGGATCGGAACACTCTTTTCTGAAAACCTCCAGCATATAATCCGCCCCTTTCAGTCCGTTATTTTCCCAGACATACCTGTAAATCACTTCCGACAACAGGAAGTTACGTATTTCCTTATCCTGAAAATGCTCCAGAATATAGTCCACAACACCGTCCGGATAGTTCCGGTGATTGCTTAAAAGATATCGGTTTTGAAAATACACATAACTCAGTAAAAATTTCCGATAGGCTTTCGTCACAAACAATTCCTCCGACGAAACAGGGAAAGAACTTAAAAAGTCCTGCAAGGCCTTCCCCGTACGGTAAACCGAATCAGCAGTAAACTGCTTGTGATATAACGGATAAAACACAGCTTTCTCCCCCACGGCAAAGCGGATGCGCTGTTCCTCAAGCTGAGTAAAAGCCTTATTGAAATTTTTAGCCCTTAAAAGCTGGACCCTTTCTTCAATGATGTCCTCCATCTTCTTGACAAACTTCTCTTCTTCGAGAAGATAGTCATCTTTATTGACAAAGGTTATCATCTCCTGTTCTTTCAGATAAGTATTGATTCCGCCTAACGAACCTTTACACACCAAAGCTCCTTGCATGTTGTCGCGATGGGTATAAATTTCAATATCCTCTCCCGGACACAGAAAAAGATCTACCGAATTAGGCATCAACGAAGCATACATCTCTTTTTTCAGATCAATTTTCCCCGAAAAAAAATAATTCTCATCTAGGGGAAAAGTATAAACACTGTCTTTTACCCAGATGGCGACAACGGAATCACCATTTTCTATCCTGCCGGTTACCAACACAAAATCCTGCCGGTTACAGGCAATCAGGGTATACAAACAGACAATCCAAAAACAATATATTCTTTTCAATTCTCTTTCCGTTTATTTCACATGTTTTTTCCCGGTAAAAATAGTTCCGACACAACCTATTTCATACAAAAATAGAGAAAGGGATTCTTATTCCGTGTTAAAAAAAACCTAATAAATTCCCGTTCTGTTTCTCTGCACAAAAAAAGGGCGACCGTTAACAGGCCGCCCTTTTCATGCCTTTATTCACAGCTTACTGTACGATAGCTTTGAAATCCGGATTTTCAAAATATTTTACGAATTCAATATCCGTAGCAGCTAATTTTTTCATAGAAGCATCTTTAGCACATGCATCCTTCAAATTAGAGAATACGACCGTTGAATCGTTATTTTTTGCACCGATAACCGCTTTCAGATATGAAGCCAGTGCAGAATTGTCTTTACCGTCCTCCAGTTTTTTCATGGCAGCACTTGTGTTACCAGCCAACAAGTTAGCCAATGCAGCGTTTACACAATTGCAAGCACCGAAATAGTTAACAGCCTCTTTGTAGTTACCTTTCATGATAGCAACAACACCTTTATTGTAGTTCACCTCATTTCCGGCACCTGTTGCAGCTCCGAACAATACTTCAGCTTCTTTCACGTTGCCGTTTTTCAATTCCACAGCCCCCAGGTTGTTTTTCACTACCTTGTTGTTTGAAGACAATTCATTGGCTTTGTCAAAGTTAGCTTTAGCCTGTGCGATTTTGCCCATTTCAAACAAAATCATACCTGCATCGTTGAAACCTCTCCAATCATTAGGGAACTGAGACATTGCAGTTTCATACACAGCCAATTTATCAGAATTACTGTCAAACAACGTTGCAGCATACAGCAATTCTTCCACATTCAGTTCAGAAGGATTGGATTTAGCCAACGTCTTGATTTCCTCATCGCTCTTACCAATACGTTCTGCATTCACAACAAATTTGGAACGTCTCAGTTTCGGCAGAATCTGGTCAGCGATTACAGAGTAAGCAGAAGCTATATTTTTGATCTCTCTTTCTCTCACTTCCGGATCCGAATGCATAGACAATACGCGAAGGATCAATTCTTTGTCGCGGATGCTTGAAGCTTCCATTGCTTTTTTGAATCCTTCCCAGTCTTCAGCTACCACATATTTTTTGAAGAACTCCAGGTCTTTGTATTCTTCCAGTTTGTTCTTCTTCATGCTCTTTTTCAAGAAATCGGTAGAAGAACTTTCACGTTTGTTAGCCAATCTGTCATTCCAGTTGTAAGAACCGTCCGGAGAAGCATAAGACTGAATTTCTACATTTTTCAGTTTTATGTTTTCATCGGCTTTCGCTTCTTTCAAGAATTTCTCCATTGCTTTGATCTCTTCCGATTTCACCTGGTTATTTCTAACCTGAGCAGAGTTGATCAGATAATAGATAGCCGATTCATTCTGTTCCGGAGTAATCCGTTCAAAAGCATCTTTTCCTAACACAACAGCCGGCTCATTGCTTACCAATGTAGCGGTTGCCACAATTCCGTCTGCAATTTTCACCGGATCAAAATCTACGGTTTTAGCTCCTTTGGCTGCCTGTACTTTCACCACCAATTCGGAAATTCTCATGGCATCTTCATAAGGAAGTTTACCTGTGTAAGAAACTGTTTTTCCGCTTTCATAAGGAACTACCGTATTGTTTCCCTGAACGCTTTCACCCTGAAGGGTTTTTGATTCAAAAGCTTTTTCTCCTCCCTGGTATTTCAATACCGGAGTGGCCACAATTGTAACATTTTTGTTGAAGTACTTCGGAGGAATCGTTAAGTCGATTTTCACATCAACCATCTCTCCTTTTTCTTCCAGAACTTCCGGGGTCACATTGTATTTCAATTCTCCGGCTCTCTTCTTCATCTTATTCAGAGGAGAACAGGATGCCACCACAAGCCCTGCCAACGTTAAAGTTGTAACTACGCTAAATGTCCGTTTCATAATTATTTACAAATTTATTCTATAATATTAATTAGTCTCTTAATTGGGAAGCAAATGTATAAAAAAATCTCAAAGAATACACCTCCCCTATAAATTATTACAAAATATCTTGAATATTTTTCCCAAAATATGTCGTAACCTTTATTCTTCCTTACGGATTCCAGCCCCCCACGGTTTTATTCCCCGTTAATTTTATGTAGGATCAATCGCTGGGCCGTATCTATAGCCTTGTCCACACCTTCGGGATTTGCCCCTCCCGCAGTGGCAAAAAAAGCCTGGCCGCCACCACCGCCATTCATCTCTTTTGCTGCCTCCCGAACAATCTGTCCGGCATTCAATCCGTATTCCTCTACCAAAGCATTGCTAATCATGACAGTAAGATAAGGTTTATTCTCTGACACGCCTCCTATCACCGCTATCACCTTCTCATACTCCCCTTTCAGTTGAAAAACCAAATCTTTCACTTTCGCCTGAGGCAATTCGGAACGTTTAAATATCCAATTGATATCGCGCACTACCGTTTTTTCATTCTTCAATTTCTCTTTCATGATTTTCAGGCTCTCAGCTTCAAATCGTTCGAGGTCTTTCTTCAAACCCTCATTTTCATGCAACAAAGCCGCAATATTTTCCATCACGCCTTTATTGGATTTAAATACTTTCTCCACCTCTTTCATCAGATTGAAGTGGTTGACAATGTATTCCTCCGCCTTGTCTGCCGTAATGGCTTCAATTCTCCTTACACCGGCTGAAACAGAACTCTCGCTGACAATCCGGAAAAAACCGATCTGTCCGGTAGCAGCCACATGGGTACCTCCGCACAATTCCACAGATTCGTCATATTTGATTACGCGAACCAAATCACCGTATTTCTCGCCGAAAACTGCAATCGCCCCCATTTCTTTCGCTTTAGACATCGGGACAGCCCGACACTCTTCAAGGGCAATATTCTGTCGTATCAAACGGTTAACAATGGCTCCGACCTCTGCCAGCTCCTCGTCCGTCACCTTCTGGAAGTGGGAAAAATCGAAACGCAAATGTTCGTCACTTACATAAGAGCCTTTCTGTTCCACATGCTCACCAAGCACTTTCCGCAGGGCATAATCCAGCAAATGAGTAGCAGAATGGTTATTGGCAATCAGTCTGCGGCGGTGCAGGTCGACTTTAGCAATAAACGCCTGTGTCAGCTCTGCCGGCAATTTTTCCGTCAAATGAATGGTCAGACCGTTTTCTTTCTTTGTATCAATAATCCGGATCTGTTCATCACCACCCGTCAACCAGCCGGTATCTCCCACCTGCCCTCCTCCTTCACCATAAAACGGAGTAATATTAAAAACGATGTGATAAAGCGTTTTGCCTTTAGTCACCACTTTCCGGTAACGGGCAATTTTTACTTCCGTCTCAGTATAATCATACCCGACAAACTCCTGTTCGTCATCGCCAATCAGTTCCACCCAATCGTCCGTATCCACTGTTGAGGCTGAACGCGAACGCTCTTTCTGGGCTTCCAGTTCCGCCTTAAATTCCCGACGGTTCACCACCAACCCGTGCTCACGCAAAATCAATTCGGTCAGGTCCAACGGAAAGCCATAGGTATCATACAATTCAAAAGCCACATTGCCCGGTATCGTCAAAAACTCTTCGGCCTTAGTCTTCGCTATAATCCTGTCGAGCAACTTAATCCCTTTATCCAAAGTCTTGAGGAAAGCATTTTCTTCCTCCTGCATCACCCTCTCTACCAGTTGCTGCTGCACCTTCAGTTCCGGATAATGCTGTCCCATCACTTCTATCAGCACAGGCACTAAACGGTACATAAAAGCCTCTTTCTGATTAAGATAAGTATAAGCATAACGCACAGCTCGTCTCAGAATACGCCGGATAACATAACCGGCTTTTACATTCGAGGGCAATTGCCCGTCAGTAATGGAAAAAGCGATGGTTCTCAAATGGTCGGCAATCACACGCATGGCCACATCCGACTCATTTCCAGCCCCGTAAACAATACCACTCAATTCAGCAATCCTGTTGATAATGGGAGTAAACACATCCGTATCATAATTGGACGTTTTGCCTTGAACGGCCATACACAGCCGCTCAAATCCCATTCCCGTATCCACATTGGTATGGGGAAGATTTTCAAGCGACCCGTCGGCTTTCCGGTTAAACTGCATAAACACCAGATTCCAGATTTCAATCACCAATGGATTGTCTTTATTCACCAATTCCCGTCCGGGTTTCAGAACCCGCTCTGCATCCGGTCTCAGGTCAATATGCAACTCGGAGCAAGGACCGCAAGGACCCATATCTCCCATTTCCCAGAAATTATCTTTTTTATTTCCGTATAAAATCCGGTCCTCCGGCAAATAGTTTTTCCACTCCTCATAAGCTTCATCATCCGCCCCCAATTTATCTTCCTTACTTCCCTCAAACACAGTTGCATACAAACGATTCTTATCCAACTTCATGACTTCCGTCAGAAACTCCCAAGCATAGGCTATGGCTTCTTTCTTGAAATAATCACCAAACGACCAGTTGCCCAGCATTTCAAACATCGTATGGTGATACGTGTCGTGTCCCACCTCTTCCAAATCGTTGTGCTTGCCGGAAACCCTCAGACATTTCTGCGAATCAGCCGCTCGTTTATATTTCGTCGCAACGTTTCCCAAAATAATATCCTTAAACTGATTCATTCCCGCATTGGTAAACATCAATGTCGGATCGTCCTTGATTACCATGGGTGCCGACGGCACAATCGTATGGCCTTTTCCTTTAAAATAGTCCAGAAACTGTTGTCTGATTTCAGCCGATTTCATCTTCTATATGTTATTGTGTTTAAATTCTTTTTAAATAGCGCTCTTTTCTGCACACGCCTCTTTTTATAAGATTGCAAAATTAGATTATTTCTTTAACTTTGCATCGGAAAACTATAATTTTAATAAAACAATGGCAAAAATAGGATATCGTTTTAACCCCGACACACTGTCATACGATAAAATAGAAATCCCGTTAAGAAAAAAAATAGGACGATTACTTCGAAAATTCTTCTCCTCCCTATCCTTAGCCGTTGTCATTTTTTTCATTGTTTCCGCCGTCATAGACTCCCCAAAAGAGAAAGCATTAAGACGAGAAAAACAGGAAATCTTAGCCCAATACCATTTATTAAATAACGAGGTGAGCCGATTGGATGCCGTACTGAAAAACTTGGAAGAGCGGGACGATAACATCTATCGGGTTATTTTCGAGGCCGAACCCATCGACGACGCCATCCGCAGAGCCGGCACCGGTGGCGTAAACAAATATGAAAGCCTGAAAAACCTCCGGGATGCGGATCTGATTGTCGGAGTAAGCAAAAAACTGGATGAACTGTCCAAAGCTCTGTATATTCAGAGCAAATCTTACGACGAAATCGAAAAATTAGCCAAAAATAAAGTGGACATGATTGCTTCCATTCCCGCCATCATCCCGCTTTCGTTGAAAAATCCGCGCAACCGCGTATCTTCCGCTTTCGGCAACCGCATGCACCCGTTTTACAAAACCATCCGGTTTCATGCCGGCATGGATTTCGCCGGAGCTGTAGGCACTCCCATTCACGCTACAGGCAACGGAAAGGTTGTTGCCGTAAAAATGATAAAAGGTTACGGGAAAAGCGTAATCATTGACCACGGATTCAGCTACAAAACACTATACGGACACTTAGACGGCTACAATGTCAAAGAGGGACAAATCGTAAAACGGGGGGACGTCATCGCCTACCTGGGAAATACCGGAGGTTTCTCAACCGGTCCTCATTTACATTATGAAGTACGGAAAAACAATGTGCCCATGAATCCGCTGAATTATTATTTCAACGATCTGGACCCGGATGAATATTACGCCATGATTGAAGCAGCCCGCAACACGGGCCAGAGCATGGACTAAACTCACATTTGATTTAGACGCACCACATGAAGCAGGAAAAACAATCATTGAAAGTATATTACTCTATCGGTGAAGTGGCCGATATGTTTCATGTAAACACCTCCTTGATCCGTTTTTGGGAAAAGGAGTTTGACATCATCAAACCTCACAAAAACAAAAAGGGCAACCGCCAGTTTACCAAAGCGGACATCGACAACTTTCACCTCATTTTCCACCTGGTCAAGGAAAAAGGCATGACACTGAAAGGAGCCCAACAGAAACTCTGTGAAGAAAAAAGCGAAACGGAAGCCAATTTTGAGATTGTCAAACGTCTTCAGCACGTCAGGGAAGAATTGCTCCAAATCAAAGCCGAACTGGACTATCCGGAATAAAAAGCGGAAGGTCCACCGCAACCCACTGCCAATCACACAAGTATGCAAGTAAGAGATTTAACCTCTGTCATAGAAAATTATGCACCTTTAAGCCTCCAGGAAAGTTACGACAATGCCGGTTTAATCTGCGGGAGCCTTGACAACGAAGTATCCTCCGTATTGCTCTGCACCGACGTAACGGAAGCTGTAATCGACGAAGCCATTGCAGGCAATTTCAATCTGATTATCAGCCATCATCCGCTGAGCATCCAGCCCTTGAAAAACCTATTGCCCGACAATTGGATCAAACGTTGCCTCATCCGGGCTATAAAAAACGACCTCAACATCTACGCCGCCCATACCAATATGGACGCCGTACTCAAGGGGGTCAGCGGGAAAATAGCAGACAAACTGGAACTCACGGAAAGAGAGATCCTGAAAAAAGAAGGCAAACTATACAGCCTTACATTCTACACGCCGCTCCGGGAAGCTGAGAAGGTAAGGCAAGCAGTATTGGATACAGGAGCCGGACACATCGGCAATTACAGTCATTGTTCTTTCAATAGTACCGGAACCGGGACTTTCCTTTCCGGAAAAGACGCCCATCCCTTTTGCGGCGAACCCGGCTCGCTGCATCACGAAGAAGAAATCAAAACGGAAATTACGGTGCCGGATTATCTGCTCGCCTCTGCCGTAAAACGCTTAAAAGAGGTGCACCCTTACGAAGAACCGGTCTGGAACAGCGTCTGTATTGACAATACCAACCCGCTCACAGGCTTCGGCATCATTGGGGAACTCGAACAGGCAGTCGACACACGCGAATTTTTAGAACGAATCAAAACCATTTTCCACTGCGGGATGATTCGCCACACTGCCCTCTGCAAACCCCAAGTGAAACGAATCGCCGTTTGCGGAGGTTCCGGAGCTTTTCTTATCCGGCAGGCCATAAGTGCCGGAGCAGACTTGTATATCACAGGAGATGTCAAATACCACGACTTTTTCAACACAGAAAACCGCCTTATTCTGGCAGACATCGGGCATTATGAAAGCGAGCAATATACAAAAGAGATTTTTTATGAGTTAGTTACAAAAAAAATATCTAAATTTGCGGTTCAGTTTTCGAAGGTAAATACAAATCCGATAAATTATTTATAATATATGGCAACCACTAAAAAAGACAAAGCCCAGGAGCTCTCAGTAGAGGAAAAATTACAGCACCTGTATGAATTACAGAAAATTGACACGGCTATCGACAAAATCAGAACCCTGAGAGGAGAATTACCCCTCGAAGTACAGGACCTGGAGGACGAAATTGCCGGTTTGGAAACCCGTTTGGAAAATCTGAAAACAGAAATCAGCGAGGCCGACCAAAATATTTCCCAGAAAAAACAGGAAATCACCAAAGCGGAAGAACTGATAAAAAAATACAGCGAACAGTTGGATAACGTCCGCAACAACCGCGAGTACGACGCCCTGAATAAAGAAGTGGAATTCCAGAAACTGGAAATCGAACTTCAGCAAAAAAGAATCCGCGAAACGCAGAAAAGCAAAACGGAAAAAGAAGAGGCCTTAGAAATCGCCTCCCGTCAGTATGACGAGAAAAAAGCGGACCTGGATGCCAAGAAAGCGGAGCTGGAGGACATCATTGCCGAAACTCACAAGGATGAAGAGGAACTGACCAATAAATCAGAACAACTCTCCAAAAACATCGAAGAGCGTCTGCTTACAGCCTACAAAAGAATCCGCGGCAATGCGCGTAACGGGCTGGCAGTCGTGACTGTAGACCGGGATGCCTGCGGAGGTTGTTTCAACAATATCCCTCCCCAACGGCAACTGGACATCCGTTCCCGGAAAAAAATCATCGTCTGTGAATACTGCGGTCGCATCCTGATAGACAAATACATTTGCGACTACGACGGCAGCCAGCAGAAAGCGGACCTCGAATCAGCCATGGAGTCCCAAAAGAAAAAAGGAAGAAGAAGTAAGAAATCAGAAGAATAAAAAAGGCTGCTCAGGCAGCTTTTTTTAATGGGAAACCGGAATCGTCCGTAATTTCCCCGGTTCAATGTTCAAAATACAATTATGATTGCTACGAATTACAATCCGAAAGAGAGTGAAGAAAGATGGTATCAATACTGGATGGATAATAAGTTTTTCCATTCAGAAGTAGATAAAAGCAGAGAATCCTACTGCATTGTCATTCCCCCTCCTAACGTCACCGGGGTGCTCCACATGGGACACATGCTCAACAACACCATCCAGGACGCTTTAATCCGCCGGGCACGCCTGCAAGGGAAAAATGCCTGCTGGGTACCGGGAACCGACCATGCTTCCATCGCCACGGAAGCAAAAGTCGTAGCAAAATTGCAAAGCGAAGGCATCAGCAAGAAAGACCTGACCCGCGAAGAATTCCTGAAACACGCCTGGGCATGGACAGAAAAACACGGCGGAATCATCCTGAAACAATTGCGCAAATTAGGAGCTTCCTGCGACTGGGAACGCACTGGATTCACAATGGATGAACTCCGGAGCGAAAGCGTAATCAAGGTGTTTGTGGACCTCTATCAAAAAGGCCTTATCTACCGTGGTGTCAGAATGGTCAACTGGGACCCCAAAGCTCTGACAGCCCTGTCGGACGAAGAAGTGGTCTACAAAGAAGAACACAGCAAACTTTATTACCTGCGCTACAAAATAGAGGGCGAAGACGGGTATGCCATTGTAGCCACCACCCGTCCCGAAACCATTATGGGCGACACAGCCATGTGTATCAATCCCCATGACCCGAAAAACCAGCATCTGAAAGGCAAAAAGGTCATTGTGCCTTTGGTAAACCGAGTGATTCCCGTTATTGAAGACGACTATGTGGACATCGAATTCGGTACCGGCTGTCTGAAAGTCACTCCGGCTCATGATGTCAACGACTACATGCTGGGCGAAAAATATAATTTGCCGTCTATCGATATTTTCAATGACAACGGCACCATCAGTGAAGCTGCCGGATTATACGTCGGTATGGATCGCTTTGAAGTAAGGGAACAAATCGAAAAAGACCTCCAGACAGCAGGACTACTCGAAAAAGTGGAAGCCTATACAAATAAGGTCGGCTGTTCGGAACGCACCAATGTGCCCATTGAACCGAAACTCTCCATGCAGTGGTTCCTGAAAATGGAGCACCTGGCACAGATTGCTTTGGAACCGGTCATGAAAGATGAAATCCGTTTTTATCCTTCCAAATTCAAAAACACCTACCGCCATTGGATGGAAAACATCAAGGATTGGTGTATCAGCCGCCAATTGTGGTGGGGACACCGTATCCCCGCATGGTTTCTGCCGGAAGGCGGATATGTGGTGGCTGCCACCGAAACAGAAGCACTTGAATTGGCCCGTCAGAAAAGCGGTAATCCCCAACTGACCCTGGCAGATTTACGCCAGGACGAAGATTGTCTGGATACCTGGTTCTCCTCCTGGCTGTGGCCTATCTCCCTGTTCGACGGCATCAATCGTCCGGACAACGAGGAAATCAATTATTACTACCCCACCAGCGACCTGGTGACAGGACCGGACATCATTTTCTTCTGGGTGGCGCGGATGATTATGGCCGGCTACGAATACAAGGGTAAAATGCCTTTTAAGAATGTGTATTTCACCGGTATCGTCCGGGATAAACTGGGACGCAAGATGTCTAAATCTTTAGGCAACTCCCCCGACCCGCTCGACCTGATTGAAAAATACGGAGCTGACGGCGTACGCGTAGGCATGTTATTGTGTGCCCCCGCGGGAGGCGACCTGTTGTTTGACGAAAGCCTGCCGGAACAGGGACGTAATTTCACGACCAAAATCTGGAACGCTTTCAAGTTAGTAAAAGGCTGGCAAGTAGCGGACATACCCCAACCACGGCATTCCGCTTTAGCATTGGAATGGTTTGATAATCTGCTTAACAAAACCAAGACAACCCTGCATAGCCAATTTGAGCAATACCGGATTTCCGAAGCCTTAATGACGGTGTATACCACTTTCCGGGATGAATTTTCTTCCTGGTTACTGGAAATCATAAAACCGGCCTATGGGCAGCCGATTGATAAACAAACCTACGAAACAACACTTCGTCTGTTTGAAGAACTCATGCAATTGCTTCATCCTTTTATGCCTTTCATCACGGAAGAGGTTTGGCAAAACCTGAAAGAACGCAAGAAAGGCGAAAGTATCATGGTTTCCGTTATCAGCGAAAACAAGCCATACGACGAAACTATACTGAGAGCCTTTGAATATGTCAAAGAGGTGATTGTCGGTATCCGGAATATCCGGAAACAAAACAACATCGCTTTCAAAGATGCTTTATCCCTTCATGTGAAAAAAAGTGACCGCTATCCGGTAACTTTTGAAAGCGTCATTCAGAAAATGGGCAACATGGAGACAGTTGAAACTGTAAATGACGCGCCACAAGGAAGCTGGAGTTTTATCGTCGACACGGTCGAATACTTCATTCCGGCCGCAGGACAAGTTGACACTACGGAACTGAAAACAAAATTGGAAGCAGAACTTCTATACACCCAAGGCTTCCTTAAATCCGTGACGGCAAAACTCAGCAACGAACGTTTTGTCAACGGCGCACCGGAACAGGTTGTCGCCAACGAACGTAAAAAACAAGCCGACGCAGAGGCCAAAATCAAAGCTATTGAAACCCAGTTAGCCCAACTGAAATAAGGTAAAATAAATTACAGAAACGCACCCGGCGCCTCCCATTCGCCGGGTCGTTTTTTTTATCCCGCAGCCCATTTTCCCCCCTCTATGCCCGCTTCTTGCCATGCTTCTGCAAATTTGGCAGAAAAACACCATCTATTGAACTGAATTACAGATGTATGCACACAATACCTTCGCATAGGTTCCCCATAGGTTTCCCTGGGTTAAGTTCGGAGCATGTTCGGAGCAACTTCGGAGTCTATTCCGAATAAAATCGTCAGGTATCGAACATAATCCAAAGGTACTCCAACTACACTTCTAAATTCAAATTAAGATGTTATAGCGAAACTATAGCATACCCCTTGCCAGGCATATGCCTTTCCCATAACGGGATTTATCCCTCAAAAGGGTATATGTTTACTAAGCA
>ERZ777011.1786-NODE-1786-length-20418-cov-15.373717_pt1 | contig 20418 bp, 19 predicted proteins | sample MGYA00374964_ERZ777011 | MGnify/ENA primary metagenome ERZ777011 (study PRJEB29310, sample SAMD00008975) | mouse gut metagenome | study: EMG produced TPA metagenomics assembly of the Metagenome analysis of fecal microbiota from mouse which was promoted... | reverse complement strand
ACGAAGTTTACTTTTCAAACATCAACCTTAAAAATCTTTTGCTTTCAACTCAATATATATATTTCTTTCATCTTGTATCATAGTAGTTTTTCCATGTCCTGGATACACAATAGTTTCATCTGGAAGAACCATAAGCTTATTTGTTATTGAGTCCATAATTTCTACAAAATTTCCAGTTGGTAAATCTGTTCTTCCCCAAGTACCTGAAAACATTGTATCACCAGAAAACAATAATCTTTCTTTTTCACAATAAAGTGACAATCCACCTTTTGTATGTCCTGGTGTACTTATTATTTTAAATTCTAAATCTCCTACATGTATCAAATCATTATCATCAACCCTAGAATCTGCTTCAAGTTCCGGATTTTGCATATTTATATAATACGCTAAACTTATTTCTTCATTATACAATCCTTCACTATCTTCTCTACTAACTAAAATTTTTCCACCTTTTAATTCTTTCAATTTACTTATACCACCGATATGGTCGGCGTGGCAATGTGTAAGAAAAATGTATTTTAAATTAGCATCTAATATATCCAAAGCTTCTGCTATTCTTTCTGGTTCTCCACCTGGATCAATAACCATAGCTTCTTTACTTTTTTCATCACAAACAATATATGAATTTGTAAGTAAATCTTGCGTTGTTTTTACTTGTAATCGTTTTAAAATCATCTTTTTTCTCCTTTGTTTATTGTTAATATTTGTTAATGTTATATATTATTCAATATTTCAATTAGGCTCTGTTACTTCGTTCAGACATAATCTGTATATCATTCGGTCAGCGCCCTCATGTACCACACCTAGCTCACAAATTCGCGGTGCTATGAGATTCCCTAACCTCATTCTTACAGATTATAAATGTCTTTACTTCGTGCCGTCTGAAAACATATAATATCAACAAATTACACAAAATACAGTATATAAAGATTAAATTTAACCTCTCTTACGATTAACCTCATATACAGATTCTACATTTCTAAATTGATTAACTAATTTATTAAGTTCAGAAATATTTTCAACTTCAACTAAAACATTGATAATTGCAATGTTTGTTTTTGTAGTTCTAGTATTTACTCCCATAAGTTTGGCTTTTGAATTATCTAATTGTTTTATAATGTCTTTTAAAAGACCTGATCTGTCATTAGCAAGCACTTCAATTTCAACACTATATGAACCTTTAATATCATCATACCAATATACATCTATCATTCTATTTTCTTCTGCAAATAGATCATTTATATTTACACAATCTGTACGATGAACTGAAACTCCTCTTCCTTTTGTAATATATCCTATAATCTCATCTCCTGGAAGTGGGTTACAACATTTAGATAGTTTTACTAAACAATTATCAATTCCTTTAACAACAACACCTGTTTTTGAAGGTTTTGCTCTTGAAGGTTTTGTATTAGCTAATTCTTCAATTTTTTGTTCTAAATCTTCTTCTTCATGTTCTTTTCTATATTCATCTAATAATTTGGCAATGACCTTATTTACTGACAAAGCTCCAAATCCAACACTTGCATACATATCATCCAAAGTATTATATTTGTATCTTTCCCTAGCAAATTCAAGCCATTCATCTTTCATTAATTCAGAATATTTCATGCCAAGTTTTTTAATTTCTTTATCTATTAAATCTTTACCTTTTTCGATATTCTCAGATCTTTCAGCCTTTTTATACCATTGGTTTATTCTACTCTTTGCACTTGAACTTTTTACAAATTTAAGCCAATCACGACTTGGACCTTTTGACTGATCTGATGTAATAATATCAACAATATCTCCACTTTCCAAAGTAGTAATAATAGGCATCATTTTATTATTGATTTTACAACCAATCATTTTATGTCCAACTTGCTCATGTATGCTATAAGCAAAATCTATTGGTGTAGAACCTGCTGGCAACACTTTTATTGCACCTTTTGGTGTAAATACATATACTTCATCTTCAAATAATTCTGTTTTTAAAATATTTAAAAATTCATCTGGTGTATCAGTATTTTTTTGCCATTCCAAAGTTTCTCTAAGCCAAGCTAATTTGTCATCAGTAACTACAATAGACTCTTTTTTTCCTTTATTACTAGCTTCCTTATATGCCCAGTGAGCAGCTATACCAAATTCAGCTGTTCTGTGCATATCCCAAGTACGAATTTGAACCTCAAATGGAGTTCCTTTATTTCCTAATAATGTCGTATGTATAGATTGATACATATTCTTTTTAGGTACAGCAATGTAATCTTTAAATCTACCAGGCATAGGAGTATATTTTTCATGAACTACACCAAGTACCGCATAACAATCTTTTACTGAATCTACTAAAATTCTAAGTGCAAATAAGTCATAAATTTGATCTAAATCTTTATGATCTCTTTGCATTTTTCTATAAATGCTGTATATATGTTTTGCTCTTCCAGTAATTTCAGCTTTTATACCTTCTTCTTCAAGTTTTATTTCGATTTCTTGTTTTATTTGATTTATAAATTCAAGTCTTTCTTCTCTCTTTTTATCAAGTCCAACAACAATTTCATGATATTCTTCTGGATATAAATATTTGAAACTTAAATCCTCTAATTCCCATTTTAAAGAATAAATACCTAATCTATTTGCAAGAGGCGCATATAATTCAGCTGTTTCCTTTGCATTTGCAATTTGTCTTTCTCTTTTTAAAAATTTAAGAGTTCTCATATTATGAAGTCTATCTGCTAATTTAATAAGAATTACTCTTATGTCTTTTCCCATTGCTAAAAACATTTTTCTATAATTATCTGCTTGTTGTTCTTGAATAGTTTCATAACGCAATTTACTAAGTTTAGTAACGCCTGCAACCATCTCAGCAATAGATGTTCCAAAATCTTTTATAATGTCTTCATTAGTTTTGGATGTATCTTCAACTACATCATGCAAAAGTGCTGCACAAATAGTTTCATCATCCATTTCTAATTCTGATAAAATATATGCTACATTTACTGGGTGAATCATATATGGTTCACCAGACATACGAAGTTGAGTACCATGATTTTCTTTTGCATAATTATATGCTTTCATAATAAGCTCAACATTTGCATTTGGATTATTTTGTTTTTGTCTTTCTATCACATCATCTATTGTAATTTCCTTCTCGTCACTCATATTTCCTCCCCAACTAATATGATTTTCTAATATCTCTTAAATTTATTTGAACATTATCTATTCCATTAAAAGTATTTATCTCTAATACTCCTAAAACATCGATTTTATCTCCCATACGATATTCACCAGCTAAATTTCCCATGTTAAATCCTATTGCATTTATAACTGTGTTTCCATCTTTCAAAGTTAATTTCAAATGTTTGCCTTCTGATAACGCTCTTATTGAATCTATTTTTAAATTTTTATATATAAAAATCGGTGTTTTATTTGCCTCGCCAAAGGGTTCCAATTTACTAAGTTCTTTAACTGTTTTTATATCTATATCTTTTAATTTTATTTCTTTATCTATTTTCACTATTGATACAATTTCTTCTGTATGTTCTTTCTTAGCTATTTCTTCAAATTTATCAGCAAAATTCTGAACATTGCCCCAATCTAAACTTAACCCGACAGCCATCTCATGCCCACCATATTTTTCTAAATAATCACTACATTTACATAGTGCATCATGTAAGTCAAATCCTGGAACACTTCTACCAGATCCTTTACCTTTTCCATCTTCCAAACATATTAAGATAGTAGGTTTAAAATATAAATCTGTTATTTTAGATGCAACAATTCCTATAACACCATGATGCCATCCTTCGCCGGCAACAACAATTGCATTTTTTTCATCTAGTTTTTCTTTCTCTATCTTTGATACTACATCATCAAAAATTCTTTTTTCTATTTCTTGTCTTTCTTTATTATATGAATTAAGTCTATCTGTAATTGATAAAACATTATCTTTATCTTCATTCAAAAACAAGTTTAAAGCATCTTCTTCAAATCCCATTCTACCACAAGCATTAATTCTTGGCGCAATTCCAAATGAAATTGTATTAGAATTTATTTCTTTATATCCAGATGTTATAAGTAAAGATTTTAATCCTAAATTTTTAGTAACTTCTACTAATTTTAATCCTAATTTTGCAATAACTCTATTTTCATCAACTAATGGAACAATATCTGAAATTGTTCCTACACAAACAATATCTAAATATTTTAAATATTCTTTCTCATCCAATTCAAGTTTTTTAGAAATAGCTTGTGCTAGCTTAAAAGCAACACCTACACCTGCTAAGCTATTAAAAGGATATTTACTACCTTTTCTTTTACAATCTATAATTGCTAATGCATCAGGTAATTCATCTAATGGCTCATGATGATCTGTAACAATTACTTCCATTCCTAATTCATAAGCATATTTTATTTCTTCAATACAAGAAATTCCACAATCTACTGTAATAATTAAAGAATAACCTTCATCTGCAATCTTTTTTATTGCGTTTTTGTTAAGACCATATCCTTCATTTAATCTATTTGGAATGTAAAATCCTGTTTTTAATCCTCGTGCTTGTAAGAATTTTTTTAAAACTGTAATACTAGTAATTCCGTCAACATCATAATCTCCATATATCATGACTTTTTCATTATTATTAATAGCTTTTAAAATTCTATCTACCGCTTTTTCCATATCTGGCATCATATATGGGTCATGAAAGTCATTTCTAGTTGGCTCTAAAAACATCTTAATATCTGAATCTTCGACAATATTTCTATTTACTAATACTGTTGCTAAAAGTTCAGACATATTATATTGTTTTTTTATTCGTTCTACTGCATCTTCATCAGTCTTTAAAAATTCCCACTTTTTCTTCATTCCTTTTCTCCTAAAATAAATATTTGTCATTAATTATATAACAATTTCCAAAATATATCAATATTTTTTTATCTTACTCAATTCTCTGAAAATACAAAAAACCTGAAAATTTATTATTCAGGTTTTTTTAGGTTTTTATTATTGAATTACATCTTTAATAGCTTCGCCAATTGTTTTATTAACATCAGCCATCATAACATTAAATCTAACTTCTTTGTCAAAATACTCTTTAACTTTGTCATTTTGTACAAGTATAGTATATAATTCTTGTAATTTTGCCATTTTCTCATCACTTTGTTTTTCACCTTGCATAGCTAAAAGTTGTTCTTCATATCTAATTTTTTCAAATTCTTCAACTTTACTTTTTAATTCTGCATCTGAAAAAACTTCTTTTCTTATGTCTCTATATTCAATGTATTCTTTACTTTCTTTTATCGCTTGTGCTAAATTGTTTACTTCATCATATACTTTCATATTTTTAGCTCCTTTTTAATAATATATCATATAATCGATTTCTGGAAATATATCATCTTTATCAAAAACATCTAACAAATATTTTGCATCAATTTTATCATTTTTTATTTGATAATATAATTTCGTAAATCTACCAATATGGTCTTTTATCGCTTTATGCGCATATTCTACCATAGTTCCATTGGTTATAATAAATAGCCAATCACTACTTTGTGCTAAAAGTAGTTCTCTTGCACATTGATTTAAAGCTTGTCTTCTCAAAGTATCTCCTTCATTTGGAAACATTTGAGCTAATTCGCACATTCTATCTCCTGCTTTATGCAAGTGCCTATGTGCATAATCATTTGTAGGATTAAGCCAAACTTCACTATATCCATTTGCTCCCCAGCTTGATCTACATGGAGATGCTACTTGTATATTAGGAAATTTATCTATATATTCTCCTGGTGTTATAAGTTCAAAATTCTTTGCATTATAATAAATTTTCTTAAATAATATATACAACCAATATGGACCTTCATACCACCAATGTCCATAAAGTTCGGCATCATACGGACAAGTAATTATAGGTGGTACATGCATATATTTTGATAAATTATCAATTTGTGCCATTCTACAATCTAAAAAGTGTCCTGCTTGTTTTTCAGCAGAATTTTTTGCCCACTGAACATCATAATAATCTTTTTCGCCATCTTTTCCTGTAATTCTATAATATTTTATACCTGTATTTACTCTAACACCATTACAAGCTATGTATGGTTTTATATAATCATAAGGAGCATCATATCCGATATCTCTATAAAATTCCCTATAATTAAAATCTCCTGGATAACCATTTATTGAACTCCATACTTGTCTTGAAGATTCTATATCTCTACCGAAACAACATAGACCTTCTGGTGAAACTATTGGTGCATAAGTTCCATAGATTGGTACTGGATCTGCATATAAAATTCCGTGGCTTTCTGTAATTGCATATTCTATACCAAACTCTTTTAAATATTTATCTGCTTCTGGAACATATCCACACTCTGGAAGCCATATTCCTCTTGGTTTTCTACCAAAGTATTTTTCATAAGTTTGTACACCAACTCCGATTTGTGCTCTAACAGTTTTCTCATTAACATATAAAATTGGAAAATAACCATGTGTTGCTCCACAAGTAATTATTTCCAATACACCTTTGTCTTGCAATTCTTTAAAAGCTTGAATTAAATTACAATTATAAACATCTCTAAATATATGTAAATCATTTGAATATCTATCAAAATAATATTTTGATAATCTATTTACTCTTTCATCATACGTTGTTCTTTCAATTTCTTTTTCAGCAAGTTCTATATGCTTATTCAAATATTCTATATATCTCTCTTGTAAAAGTTCATTATCTAACATATTTAAAAGTGGCGGTGTCATTGTCATAGTAATTCTAAAATTCACTTTTTCTTCTATTAGTTTTTGAAAATTTAGTATAAGTGGTATATAACATTCAGATATTGCTTCAAACAACCACTCTTCTTCAAGGTAATCTTTACTTTCTGGATGATGGATATATGGAAGATGTGCATGTAAAATAAAACATACATATCCTTTTATGTCTTTCTTCATTTAATTCTCCTCTATTAAAAAAATAGAGGCGTAAGACTTAGTATACGCCTCAAATTTCATTATGTTTTATCTAAACACTGAACTTGACATACTTGAAGGATTTAATAAATTTGTCAAGCTTTCTTCTTCTAATTCTTTCTTATAAATTTCTTTATAAACGTCATAAATACTATAAATATGTCCCATTTTCTTAGCGAACTCTAAATTATCAATTTCAACAGTATTTTCTTCACCATTTTTAACATTTCTATATAAGACTTTGGTTTGTATGTTTTCGAATAATATATGATCATTTGGAACTTCTAACATATTAGAAGTAATAATTGGTACATAATCATTATGTAATACAACACTTTCTGTTGCTGAAACAATGTTCACCATTTCAGGTTTTTGTCTAAATTTTCTGCCTAATTGAATTGTATATTTTGCTTTCGAATCATTTATATCTAAATACCAACTATTAGCAAAATCATTTATTGGTACTTCAAAAGTATAATTTAAGTCTTGATTATGAACTAACAATACAGGATATGTTTCTTCAAAAAATCTCTCTCCAAAAGCTTTTAAATATTTCTCTCTATCTTTATCTGAAATATCCCAATATACAAATAATCTTTTTGGTGTTTGTGCTAATATTTTTACTACTGTTTCATTATATCTATATGGTAAATCATAGTATTCAAGTATATAAGAATCTTTGTTTTCTTTACTTGTAGTTTCTTTTTTAGCTTCTTTATTATTAACTCTTTCTTTTTTGTTTTCTTCTTCAAGTCTAGCTTCTTCTTGCATTGCAACAATTTTAGCTATAAAAGCTTTTATTTTTTCTACTACTGTTTGTTCTTTTACTTTTTCATTCTTTTTTGTCTCTACTTTTTTAACATCTTCTTTTTTTATAGTTGTTTTTTTAGATGTATTATTAGTAGCTACATTAGTTTTAGAAGATTTACTAACTTTACTAGCAACACTATTTGTTCCACTCTTTACTTTTTTCTTTGTTTTTGAGCTGGCATTTTTATTTGTTGCATTTGAAACTTTTTGGCTATTATCTTTACTATTTTTCTTAGTTGTGTTCTTCTTTTCTTTTTTTAATTCTTTATCTGCTGTTTGTTTAGGCATTATTTTCCTCCTTAGTAAATATCTTCTATTAATATATAATATACTAAATCAAAATTAAACACAATAGCAAAATCTAATTTTTTTACATTTTTTTAAAACTTATTTTTTTATAAAGAAATATACTTTTTACAAGTTTGTAATTAAAATGTAATCTGTCAAGTTTTTAAAAAATTTTTTTGGGTTTTTTGTCAAAATCTGTTTACTTTTCATATTTTTTTATATAGAATAATATAAGAAATTAATCATAGAATTTGATTACAAAAGAAAGTTTGAAAGGAGCAAAAGGTTAAATGAGAATTTTGATGCTATCATGGGAATATCCACCAAGAGTTGTAGGAGGTATTGCCAGAGTTGTACATGACTTATCTCACAGACTAATAAAAGATGGCCATGATGTTACTGTTGTTACTTATAGAGATGGTAATGTTCCATATTTTGAAAATGACAATGGTGTTCAAGTTTATAGAGTTGATAATTTTATGATTCAACCAAATAATTTTATAGATTGGGTTATGCAACTTAATTTTAATATGATAGCTAAAGCTGGAGAAATTATCGCAAAATATGGTAATTTTGATGTTATTCATGCTCATGATTGGTTAGTTGCTTATGCAGCAAAAACTTTAAAATATTCTTACAATTTACCTATTGTTTCTACAATTCATGCAACAGAAGCTGGAAGAAATAATGGAATTAGAGAAGAACAACAAAAATACATTAATGACACAGAATGGATGCTTACTTACGAATCTTCTGAGGTTATAGTTAATAGCAACTATATGAAAAATGAACTACAAAGATTATTTGGACTTCCATTTGAAAAAATAAATGTAGTTCCAAATGGAGTTAGTGCTTCAAACTTCACTGTTGCTGAAAGAGACTATGATTTTAGAAGAAAATATGCTATGGATAATGAAAAAATTATTCTTTTCATGGGTAGATTAGTTTATGAAAAAGGTATTCAACATTTAATTGGTGCAATGCCTAAAATTTTAAATAATTATCATGATGCAAAACTTATTATTGCAGGTAAGGGCGGAATGCTTGGAGAACTTCAAAACGAAGTAAACAGTCTAGGCTTAGGAAATAAAGTTTATTTTACAGGTCAACTTTCACCTAAACAAGTTCAAAAAATGTATAAATGTGCAGATATTGCTGTTTTCCCTAGTACGTATGAACCATTTGGAATTGTAGCTATCGAGTCAATGCTTTCTGGTGTACCAACAGTAGTTACTGATATTGGTGGCTTAAATGAAATTGTTGAGCATGGTGTTACTGGTATGAAAAGTTATGCTGGCAATTCTAACTCACTTGCAGATTCAATTTTAGCACTTTTATTTGATCATAAATTATGTGATTCTATTGTAAAAAATGCTAAACAAAAAGTTAAAACTCAATATAATTGGACAAAAATTGCCCAAGATACACATTTTACTTATCAAAAGGCTATATGTGAAACAATGGCTGAAAGACAAGCAAAACAAATGGCACAAGAAGAAGCAAATAAAACTCTTAATCAAAAGAAGTCAAACGAAATTACAAATCTTCTATCTTTCAAGAAACGCCAAGCTTTTGCATAAATATAAAATTAAAACTTCCTTATATTTTAAGGAAGTTTTTTGTTTAGTCAAATTCTTTTTAAAACAAAAATGAAAGCCCATATACAATTAACATGTGTACTGGATAAAATGTGTAAAAGAAATATTTCATCTTTCTTCCCTCTTTACCATTATAAAATAGAATTATAAAACCTGGCAAAGCTGTAAAAATAACACTCAAAATATTTATTGCATTAATATTTGTCATATATGCACTTAAATAATATAAAATTACTAAAATAGGATATGTTATAGTTCTTGCCACCTTATTGTTTCTTAATATATAAAACAACCAAACTACTGCAATGCCAAACCAATTATAATCTACTGGTATTATAAAACCACAAGCTAAAATTGTTGCACATATACAAAACATAATTAAAAATTTTAAAAAGTTTGACAACTCTTTCCTATTTTCAAAAAAATCTAAACTCCAAAGCCCAAGTATTGCAAACAAAAACGTAAACATTATATTTAATAAAAATTTATCTGCTACTAAACTTCTAAACATCATAAATGGTATTTGAGAAATACAAGCAAATATAAACATTTTTAAAATATATCTTTTCTTATTTCTCGTATGTCCCCATCCTTCTGTTGTTAAAAAAGCAAATATCGGAAATGATAATCTTCCAAAATACTGAGTTAAAAAACAATTTGTAACTGGTACAGCATATTTAATATGGTCTAAAACCATAGTTATTAACGCTATTATTTTTAAAATAAAACCTGTCATACTTATCACCTACCTGACAAATTTTATCATAAATTTTTAAGTTTTTAAATACCTTTTTAATATTGTATTAAATTTAGATAAGATGTAACTGCTAATTCTACAATATAATCTAGTGTTTCAATATATTCTTTAATTCTAAATAATACAACGCCTTCTAGAATCATCTTTTTATTTTCTTGCAAATATTCATATATCAGTTCTTTCAAAATTTCTTTTCCAAAATCATTATTCTCTTTACTAACAGTTAAAATTCTCATAGAAATTCTCATTATACTATCTTGTTCATCTTCACTAAGATAAAAATAATTTTTATGAATGATTTTCTCCAATATATTTTCATCATAAAATTGAGTAATAGTATTAGCAATTGCCTGACTTAAATTTTTCTGAAATAAAATTATATCATTTCCAATATAATGAACAATTATATTATCATAAATTTTAAATTTCCAAGAAGAAATATAAAAATCATTTAATTCAATTTGCTCTAATTGTTCTATTAAAAAATTTTTCTGAACTTCACTATCAACCTTAATACAAAAAGATTTCATATTTCCTCCTAACACTTTTTTCTTTATAGTGTATTCTAAAATAAAAATTTTGAGCCTGTATATTACAAGCTCATATTTATTCCATATGAAATTAGTTTCGACATGTTTTCTATCAGTTCGTCAATTTCCTTAGGAGTAACTACAAAATTAAAATCTTTTGGAAGTAATGCTTCTTTTATCTCTTCATAATTATCTTCTTCTTTTAATTTGTTTAAATATTCATTCGATTTTGATTCTTCTTGCAATTTTTCTATAAATAAATCTAAACCATCACTAGTAATAGTTGCTGCTTCAACAACTGTTGGTACGCCCAAAGCTATTACTGGTATTCCTAATGTTTTTTCTGATAATTCTGCCCTTGTATTACCTACTCCTGCTCCTGGTACAATACCTGTATCTGAAATTTGTATTGAACTGCTAATTCTGTCTATATTTTTTGAGCATAAACTATCAATTACAATTAACAGTTTAGGCTTTACATTTTCAACAATTCCCTTAACTATTTCTAATGTTTCTATTCCTGTAACTCCGTAAAACTCCTGGCGATACTGCTGATATCTCTCTTGTTCCTTCTTTTACAAATTGAGGGCAATACTTTATTATATGTCTTGTTACTTCAATATCACTTGCTACTTTTGGACCCAAAGCATCTGGGGTAACATATTCGTTTCCCAATCCTACAACTAATACTGAATCTTCACTTTTAATATGTTTATCTACTAACTTTTTTATTTCATTAGACAAAATTGTGCTTATCTTTTCCAAGCTTTCTTCTTCCATATATTTTACTTTTGCCACATCAAGTGTAATATATTCGCCTCGTGGTTTTCCCAAAGCATACTCACCATTTTCATTTGTTATATTTACTCTCGTTATACTAACTCTATCATTTACTCTCTCTTCATTACACTCAATTCCATCAATTTCATTCTCAATTGCATTTGCTTTTTTATAAATTTCTCTTCTTTCAAGTGCTAAATCAGTTCTAAAAATCATATTTTTATCTCCTATTCTAAAACTATTTTTAGCATTTTTTTAAAATTTATGCAAAAACCCATATTATATTAAAATTAATACAATACGAGTTTTATTTACTAAATTATTTCATTTAAGCATTTCTCATCATTAAATATTTGTTTAATATTTTCACAAGTATCACTTGCTATTTTATTTAAAGCTTCATTAGTAAAGAAAGCTTGATGAGAAGTAATTATGACATTTGGCATAGATATTAAAATTGATAAATTTTTGTCTCTTTTATATGAATTAGACATATCTCGTAAGAAAAATTCTTCTTCATCTTCATAAACATCTAAACCTACACCACCAATTTTTCCAGTAGATAACTCTTCTATTAAATCATCAGTATTTACTAATTTTCCTCTACTACAATTAATAATAATAGCTCCATCTTTCATTTTTCTAATAGTATCTTTATTAATAATATTTTCTGTTTCTTTTGTTAATGGACAATGTAAAGAAATTATATCAGATTTTTCTAATAACTCATCTAATTCTACATACTTAAAGCCTAATTCTTCACTGGCTTTTTCATCTTTAAATAAATCATAAGCAATAATTTCTGTTCCAAAACCTTTCATTATGTTGATAAATGCTTTTCCTATTCTTCCTGTTCCAATTACACCAATAGTTTTTCCATGAACATCAAATCCTAATAAACCATCTAATGAAAAATTATATTTCTTTACTCTTTGATAAGATTTGTAAATTTTTCTATTAATATTTAATAGTAATGCAACTGCGTGTTCTGCTACTGCATATGGTGAATATTGTGGAACTCTAACAACTCTTATTTTTCCTTTATGTTCCAAATCTACATTGTTAAATCCTGCACATCTTAATGCAACTAGTTTTACGCCATTTTCTTCTAATATTTTCAAAGTTTCTTCGTCTACTTTATCATTAACAAATACACATACAACATCATAACCTTTTGCTAATGTTGCAGTTTCATTATTTAATTTTGAAGTAAAGTATGTTATTTCAAAATTATAATTTTTATTATATTCTTCAAATAAATTTTTATCATAATCTTTTGTATCAAAAAATGCTACTTTTATCATTTCAATTACTCCTTCTTCTACGATAAAAAGATATAATTCTTTCAAATTATATCTTTTCTCTTTATATATTTTATTCTTCCCAATTATGGAATACTTCAACAACATCATCTAAATCTTCAAGATTATCAATTAATCTTTGCATTTTTTCTGATGCTTTTTCATCTAATGAAATATATGTACTTGGTACCATTTCAACACCAGCTTCTAAGAATTCAATTCCTTCGCTAGATAATTTTTCTGTAACTGCTGTAAAATCACTTGGAGCAGTAGTAATTTGATATACTTCTTCTTCTGCAACAAAATCTTCTGCACCAGCTTCAATTGCCATCATCATTAAATCATCTTCTTCAAATTTGCAACCTTCTTTTTCAATAACGATTACACCTTTTTTCTCAAACATATATGAAACACAACCTGATGTACCTAAATTTCCACCAAATTTATCAAATATATGTCTAACATCTGCTGCTGTTCTGTTTTTATTGTCTGTACTTGCATTTACGATTACCGCAACACCATTTGTTCCATATCCTTCATAAGTAATTTCTTCATATACTGCATTACTTCCTTCTCCGGAAGCTTTTTTTATTGCATTATTTATTGTATCGTTTGGCATATTATTAGCTTTACATTTTGCTATAACATCTTTTAATTTAGAATTTCCAGCTGGATCAGGTCCACCTTGCTTAACTGCTACTAAAATTTCTCTACCTAATTTTGTGAATACTTTTCCTCTTGCAGCATCTGCTTTTCCTTTCTTAGCTGCAATATTATGCCATTTACTATGTCCTGACATATCTAATTCCTCCTTTTATGTTTCGATTTATTTATAAAACTTATAAAGTATATTGAAACAATTATAATTTTCAACTTATTAATTATATCACAGTAAAATCAATTTGTGTAGTATTTTATTAATTTTTTTATTCTGTAAACTAATTAGTAAAGAAATCTAATATATCCATTCCACCATCTGTAACAGTTTTATACAGTTCTGTATATCCACATTTAGTACAAGTTATTGTAATAAATCTTTTGTTTTGAACATCAAATATTTTAGCAAAATTTCCTCCTGTTGCTTGAAATTGATCTTTTTCAAATTCTGTATTTCCACATTTTATACATTTCCATTCCATCATAAAAACATTCCTCTCTTTCTATAATTATAATATCATATACTCTCTTAATTGTGTACTTTTTTTATGCTAAAAAATAATACTGAAATTCCACTAATAATTACAAATAAATAAAAACTAACTCCTCTGCTTAAAAGCATTGCACTACTTAATAAAGTAGCTGGAAATAAAATTTTATAAATAATTAAAAATCCACCTTCACTTATCCCAACAGCTCCTGGAAGTGGCATTGATGAAACTGATATATATAAAACAGCTTGTAAAGATAGAAATCTAAAAAAATCAGCTCCTTCTAGTCCAAACGATAAATATATACAATATGGTATGCTATGATATAAAACTATTTGAATTGTTGTTGTTAAAACAATTTTAAAAAGGATTTTCGGATTTTTCATTAGCAAATTTGCACCAATTCTATATTCATCAATCTGTTTGAAACATTTTGTTTCAAATTCTTCTGTTTTTTTATAATTACATTTATTTAAAATTTTGCATATAAACACAATTAGTTTAACAATTATCTTTTTTGAAAAAATACTTAATAATATAAATACCAAGATTAATAGATTAATTGTAACACCTAATATCAAGAAATATTTAATATTACCAATTGAATTTTCAATAAATTTATAATTAGTAATAAAACCAATTAGCGACATTAATATTGTTACAACTTGAAAACTGGAAAACTCTGTAAGAATTGCCAAAGTAGATTTTCCTATTGGCAATCCGTCTTTTGTCATATAATAAATTTGCATTGGATCTCCACCAGATGCACTAGGCGTAACTGAACTAAAAAAGAAACCAACTAATGCATATTTTATTGCATCTTTAAAACTTGTATTACAATCTAATAGTTTTAATGTTCGTAATATATTAATTCCTTCTGCAAATACGAAAAAAAACATACATAATATCGCTAAACAAATAAATTTTTTATCTACTTGCTTTACTATTTCTATAATTTGTACAATATCATTATTTCGGAATATAATATAAAAAGTAACAATTACAAAAAACAGAAAAATTGTAGCATTTATTATCCCTTTTTTAATCTTTGTATTCATCTATTGTTTTAAATTCAAATCCTTTCTCCAAAAATTTCGGTATTACCATTTTTAATGCATTAATAGTTCTAAGAGGTGCTTCATCTTTTCCTCTTCCATCGTGTAAACAAATAATATCTCCTGCTTTCACCCTGTTTAGAAGTTTATTAGCAATTATATTTTCAGTTGTATGTGCTTCCCAATCCTCAGCCATAACATTCCATAATATAAATTTTATATTTTCCAATTCTAATTTTTTATGTAAGTAAATATTACAATCACCCCATGGTGGTCTATAATACTTAATTTTCACTCCCAATTCATTCATTATTTTCAAGCTTTTTTCTAAATCTGTTTTAGTTTCAAAAAAACCTTGTAACATTGAATTTTTATGTTTTAAAGAATGTAATGCTATTACATGACCTTCATTTTTAAATCTCTCAATTATATCTTTATGTTCTTGCGCAAAATTTGCAACACAGAAGAAAGTAGCTTTAATTTTATATCTATTTAATAAATCTAATAATTCACTAGTATATATACTTGGTCCATCATCAAAAGTTAAATATATTACTCTCTTTTTGGTTTTCTCTTTATTAAAAAATCTTTTCTTATATATGTTAGCTGGAATAAAAGAATAAAATAAAAATGTTAATATAAAAATTACTATAACAATTATTAAAATTAACATACTGTTATAATCTCCTCTCCATATATTTCAACAACATTTGTTTTTTCTAATCTATCTTTTAGCATTTGCATATTTTCTCTCATTTTCTCTAACTTATCAGGAGATTTCAACAATTGTATTATATCATCTGATACATTTTCACTTTTGTTCCAAACAACAACTCCAATTTCATTTTTTTCAATAAATTTCGCATTTCCTATTTCCTGACTTAAAAATGGTGGCATTATGTATATTGGAGTTTTAGAATGTATTGCCTCAAAAAGTGTTATTCCACCAGCTTTTGTTATAATCAATTGAGCCTTCTTCATATATTTATAAACCTCATCTGTATATCCAACAACTGTCATATTATCATATTTATTACTATATTGATTAAATAATTTTTGATTTTTTCCAGCAAGTAAAGTAACGTGTATATCTTCATTTCGCATCAAAATTTTCAAAGTTTTATCCATATCTGGAATTAATCCTAATCCACCACCCATAACAACTATTTCGTTTTTGTCTTTTATGCAAATTTCTTCTTTAAATTCTTTTCTAACTGGAATTCCCACCACTTTAATTTTTTCTTTTGGAATACCATTCTCCATAATTTGTATTTTAGTTTCATTTGAAGCAACGAAATACATATCTATTTCTTCTGAAATCCATTCTTTATTTGCTTCTATGTCAGTAATATATGTATATAATTTTAATTTTTTATTATTGTTTTTCTTGTATGTAGAAATATACTTTGTACATACTGGGAAGGTTGATATTATAATGTTAGCATTACTTTCAGTAATTAATTTTTCGATTCTTTTTCTTATAATTTTGTTAAAAGGTGCAAAGTTGGAATTAGCAGAAAATTTATAAAAGAAATTATATATATTACTACATTTACTAACCAAAAAATTAAATACACTATAAATTAATGTTTTTATTTTAGGAAAAATGATATCAAAAAAATCTACTACTTCTACTTGTACATTTTCATTTTCCAGTTCTTGCTTCAAAGATATTGAAGCTGTATAATGACCCATACCATATTTAGCTGTTAATATCAAAACATTCATATTTTACTCCCTTTATAAGCTTTTCTCCTTTTATTAAAGTTATTATAGCATAGTAAATATTTTTTAAAATTAAGTCCTCATTAAGGTTTTATTAAAATTTTCTTAACATACAAGAATTAAAAAAGATGAAAGTAAATTTTGCAGTTCACTTTCATCTTACCATGCACTAACAGAGTGGGGATTAATTTTCTGTTAGCCATGATCCTTCTATACTAAAATTTGTATAAAAAGCTAATCCTCTTTTATAATATTTTTGCTTTCTAAATACGTTGCCATAAAATATATTCCATATATAACACTTATTACAGCTACTGTTACTATTGCTGATGGAAGTAATTCTTCTTTACTAGCTAAAACTTCCATAACATTTATTCCAAATTGTATTCCAAATATAGAATGAATTATCGCTACAATAAGTGGTAACATGAAAAATATTCCTATCTGTTTGAACAATGAACTATTTATCATTTTTTCGTCACAACCTATTTTTCTTAAAATAATATATCTTTGTCTATTATCAGAACTTTCTGTTAATTGCTTCAATGCTAAAATTGCAGAACTTGCTATTAAGAAAATAATTCCTAAATAAATCGCAATAAACACTACTATTGTTGCTAGTCCAACACTACTTTCTGTTAAGTTTATTTTCGTCATTCCATCAATTATAACACCTTCTGCTAGTAATCGTTCTGTTAATTCACTCTCATCACTAGCAAAGTCTTTTTCTATCGCCTCTATTTGTTCTTCTGTTTTTGCATTGTAATTTCCTGCTAAAAACCAAGTTTGTCTTTGTTCGTCTTTTAATTCACAATCATCTGGAACTAATATAATTCCGCCATTGGTATGACTAGTAGAAATTTCTATAAATCCATCTTTACATTCTGGATATTTAGGTACATAATCTTTACCATTAATATTAATTTTTACATTTGCTTTTAAAGCTCGATTTCTAATTTCTGATATATTATCAAAATTACAAAGTATAATATATTCATTATCATTTAAAGAATATTCTTCTATATTGTAAAGTTTAGCTATCCTGTTATAATCAGATACTCTTATTATCATTTCTACTGTGTCATATCTCATCATTGGATATTGGTTCAAAGCCTCTTCTAATGCTGAACCTAATGTTGTTTTTAATGTTATGTCATTTATAGCATAAGTTGATATTTCTTCTACATCTTTTAATTTACTCATATCGTACCCAACGTCTTTTAAAGAAGTTCCAACACTACTTTTAGAATTTTCTCTTTGCATATCTGTATAAACAATTTCTTTTCCATATCTAGTTATTTTTTCTGGTAAATTAGCAACTTTATATAAATTTATATCTACTGGTGTCATTTCTCGCAAACTTTTTTCCATTGTATTTCTTAATGATAATGCTGTTGATAAAATAGTAATTGTTACAAAAAGCATTAAACAAATTACTGATATACTTATTACTGTTGTATTAATTTTATTGTGCATTTGTCTTAATACAAACAAATTCGTGCCTTTTAAATATATATTTTTATTCGCTTGCACTAATTTTAATACAAAACCAGACATAGACCAAAATACTAAAACTGTTGATATTATGCCCATTAAAATAATTGGTAATATATCCTTTATTGTTCTTAAAGTGTTATAACCTGCTGAAACTTTATAATAACAATATGATAAAATTCCAACTGCTATTGCAAATACAATAATACATATAAAAGAATTCTTCATTTTGACAGTTTCATTTTTCTTAATTGCTGTTAATAAATTTATTAATTTATATCTTGAAATTGTAAATGTATTAAATATCATTACAGCTAAATACATTATTGCAAAAAATACGCAAGTTTTAATACAAGCAGTTTTTGAAAACACAAATTCAAATCTACTCATATCAGCTTGAAATAATTTTCCAACTAATATAGACATAAATTGTGAGATAAATACACCACACACAAGACCAACTACAAGTGATATTATTCCTACAAATATTGTTTCTAAAAATATTATTTTAGATATTTGTCTTTTGCTCATACCAAGTGTCATATATATACCAAATTCTTTTTTCCTTCGATTTATTAAGAAATTATTGGCATATACAATTAACAATCCCAGTATTACAGCAACAAACACAGATACCATAGAAAGCATTTCAATCATAAGTTTTATTATCTGCTTTGTAGATTTTGAAACTTGCAACATTGATTCTTGGCTATCTAGTGAATTAAACATGTAAAATATTGCTACACCTAGAACCAAAGTAATAAAATAAATTGCATAATCTTTAAAGCTTTTTTTCATATTTTTTATTGATAACTTAAATAACATCTCCAAGCTCACCTCCGAGTAAAGTTTGAACTTCTATTATTTTTTCAAAGAATTGCTTTCTTGTATCATTTCCTTTTATTAATTCGTTAAAGATTTTTCCATCTTTTATAAATAAAATTCTATTTGCATAACTAGCTGTAAAGGAATCATGTGTTACCATCAAAATTGTTGCTTTTAATTTTTGATTTAAACTTTCAAAACTTTCTAACAATTGTTTTGCTGATTTTGAATCCAAAGCACCAGTTGGCTCATCTGCCAAAACTAATTTAGGATTTGTTATAATTGCTCTTGCTGATGCAACCCTTTGCTTTTGACCGCCTGATATTTGATAAGGATATTTGTATAATATTTCCCTTATATCCAGTTTTTTAGCCACTTCTTGAACTCTACTATCTATTTCATGTGAATTAACTTTTTGTATAGTAAGAGCCAAAGCAATATTTTCATAAGCTGTTAGAGTATCTAACAAATTAAAATCTTGAAATATAAAACCTAATTCCTCTCTTCTAAATTTATTTAAAGCATTTCCTTTTAGTTTAGTAATATCTTTATTATTTATAATGATTTTCCCAGAAGTCACTCTATCAATTGTTGAAATACAATTCAATAATGTAGTTTTTCCAGAACCAGATGCTCCCATAATTCCAACAAATTCACCCTTAGCTACATTAAAACTGATATTATCAATTGCTTTTGTTAAATTAGACTTATTCCCATAATATTTTTCAATATGATTAACTTCTAATATGTTTTCCATAATAAATATCTCCTTTCATTCTAAACATATTATAATGTATTTTTTTATTAATTCCTATCGATTTGCATTACATTAATCTTACATTTTTGCAAGAAAAAAATGCTTACATTAATAAGCATTTTAAATTATATATTTTCAATTTTATCGTTAAGTCAAATCACTAATACAAATGTTATTTTTCCTTTTTTATATACTCAATTCCATATTTATCAAATATATCAATAGTAACAATTCCCTCTTTTAATGCTTCCTCAGCAGTCATATCTAGCATTCCATAAGGATATTTACTAACAAATACAAATTCAGTTTTTTGTGTTGGATAATAATATTCATACTTCTCATCCTCATAAAATTTATATTCACCAGGTTGTATTGTAGAAGTATCAAATTCTGAATATTCTGTTTTTAATTTA
>ERZ777011.1785-NODE-1785-length-20423-cov-3.600599_pt1 | contig 20423 bp, 16 predicted proteins | sample MGYA00374964_ERZ777011 | MGnify/ENA primary metagenome ERZ777011 (study PRJEB29310, sample SAMD00008975) | mouse gut metagenome | study: EMG produced TPA metagenomics assembly of the Metagenome analysis of fecal microbiota from mouse which was promoted... | reverse complement strand
CCTTAAGCTGTCCGGCTCTCTCCTTTTTTGTCAATCCCTTAAGGTCTGCTGAAAATGATAAATATTCCCTTGGCGTCATATCCATATAAAGGGGTGGTATTTCTGGAAGATAGCCTATGGATTTTTTTGCTTCCTCAGGCTCCTCATAAATATCATGTCCGTTCACAATAACCTGTCCGCTTGTCGCTGCAAGATAGCCTGTGATAATATTCATGGTGGTGGATTTTCCTGCACCGTTCGGCCCTAAAAAGCCGTATATCCTGCCTTTTTCTATCTTAAAGCTAAGGTCGTTTACCGCTACGTGATTACCGTATTTTTTTACGAGATTTTTTACTTCAATCAACGGTTTTTCCTCCTTGTTTCTTGTACGAATATGTGCTTAATATATAAACACACAATGTATTATACATTTTACCATAAAAGTTTAAATATTTACATGTTTTTTTTGTGAAATTTACAAATATTATAAATTTTAGTTCAAAGTGACAATGGATATGTGCACCAGTCAACTTCGTACTAAAATTGTACTAAGTCTTTGGATTTTTGTGAGATGTTACGACAAAAGATTTCTTTGTTATTATTTTTTTGCACAACAATTAAATTGACACTATTATAATAGCTCAATTTCCCTAATTAATCAACTGTTTTTTCTTCTTTTTTGCGGAGTGGTATATTTTTATATATCTTCAGGTGCCGCTCTCGGAAGAAAGAAACCGTATACTATATCTTTCTTATCCCCAAAATCCATTTTATCCAGTTCCTCTTTAAATCTCTTGGCTGATGTCTCTCCTTTAAACATTCTTCTTGGATATGTGTTCATCCAGTCCTGAAGCTGCCTTACTTCGCTTCTTGATAAATCGTCAAATACTGTTCCTTTGGGATGATGTCTCCTTACAAGTTTATTATTGTTTTCATTTGAACCCCGTTCACTGCTCCTGTATGGATGACAATAATATATGTACGTTCTTTTTTTATTGCTGCGTCTTGTCTTTGCCATGCCTTCCGCATCGGAGAATTCTGTTCCGTTATCAACGGTAATGCTCCTGAACAGCTTTCTGAAATTATCAGTTCCAAGAAGTTTTTCTATGTAATTTAATGTTCTTACTACTTCCTTTGCTGTATGACGTTTTAGTAAAAACAGCAGTTCAAATCTTGTTCTTCTCTCTGTAAGTACAAGAAATGATTTTTTTGATATTCCCTGCCCTCCCATTACCGTGTCCATTTCATAGTCTGTTATTTCATCTCTGTTATCAATTTCTTTTGGACGTTTTTCTATGCTTGTTCCTGCCGCAACCCTTTTTTGTACTTTTACTTTTTTATATTTTCTCTTTTTTCTCTTTTTACAGGGTAAATTCTCATTGGTAAGATTAAGAAAAATCCCTTTTTCAATGTATGAATATAGCGTAGTTGTACAAACGGTTGTTTTAAAATTTTCAGCCCTGGCTGCATATAAGGCGGCTTCGGGACTGTATTTGTCTTCTATGATTTTTTTCTCAATATAATTGGCAAATTCTATATCCTTTCCTATCTTAAGGTCTTTTCCCTTGTTTTTCATGTTTTCACAATACCTTTGCTGTGCAAGCTCAGGTACATATATTTCTTCCTCGGTATAATCACTGTTCCTGTGTATGCTTCTAGCCCTCTTTAGCTCTCTATATACAGTTGACAGGCTTCTTCCTATCTTTTCTGCAATCTCCTTTACCGGCTCTTTATTTTTATTGTATAGTATTTCTATATGATACCTCTCCTGCTGGGTTAAATGTATATATTTTTCTCCCATATATAGTATTTTTCCTCTCTATTCAGTTTTTGTCGTCATTGTATAAATATAATTAATTATATCCCATAAGTCTAAAAATTCAATCTGCCAAATGCTTAAGAAGCAGAAGTACGAAAATTTTCGTACCACTGCTTCCCTTGCATGTGATATTATAATATTGCTTTTAATTCCATTCCAATTCATCTGTCATTGAATGAATTAATTTGTTAATTTTGTTAACCGTCTCCCTTTCCTTATTGCATTCTCCTCCTTTGCTGATACACTCAAACACTAATACTCTTATAATGTCTATTAATTCGTCTCTTGCCTTAAGTGAATCAGTTGAAGATATTTTTAACAGCCTTTGGGCTTCCTTTGAAAAGTCATGTGACAACATTTCTTTTTTCTGCTTCTCTGCTGTTACATAGTCATCCTCTGTTAATCTTTCGTCTGAATACTTAACTGCCTCTTCTCTTTTAAATTCTTCATTTGCCATACTGTTGTTATTATGTCCTTCTATCAATTTGCGTATATCCAATGGAATAAAATCTTCATTTTCTTCTATATTATTATCTTCTGCTGATAATATGTCAGTATTTGCCGGTATGATTGCAGTGTTTTCCTTTTTTGTCACTTCTTCAATGCCTTTATCCGGTGTTTTTCTTTCTTCCGGCTTTCTTTCACTATCCTCTCTGTTGTTTTTATTTATATCTGTATCTGATAATGAAGATGTTGTTTGCTCCTCCTGCTGACTGGATGCTTTATTTTTTTTCATCATATATTCATCAAAATCCGTCTTTGTTCTGCACCTGTAGCTGCAGTATGCGTTTATAAGGTCATTCTCGTACTTTACTGAATACGGATGAAATCCGCTCGGATTACATTCAATAAAGAAGTCATATATTCCTTTCTGCTCCTCTTCTGATTTTGCTCCTAAGCGGTACAATCCGTCTTTGGCTGCGTCTTTGTTTCTTACCAGTTCCCAGAACTCCGGGATTATCTTACTAAATGCCCTGTATTTTTCCCCCTGCTTTATTGACACTCCAAGACATTTGGCTATTTTTTCATTTCTGTTTCCCTTATATCCTGACATATCAAGATATTTTTCCCACTTTATATATCTCATTACTATATCAAGAGGGTCTCTGTTTCTTCTTGTGTTACCAGTCAAAACTGCATGGTACATTTCTGTTTCGCTTGCGTAATCCTCTATTATACATGGAAACTCTGTTTTTCCTAAATTTCTGCCTGCACGCCTGCTTCTGTGACCTGATATTATGTAATATTTGCCTTCTTCTCTTACCCCGAATTTTGTAACTGTTATAGGGTATCTGAAGCCTTCCGTTTTTATATGCTCTTCAATATCCTCTGTGTATGATAAATCCTCATCATTTAAAGGATTATCAAGCAAATCTTCGTCTTTTATCCATATTACCTTTTTTTCGTTTGCTTTTTCAAAGCTGTTTTTTGCAACTGTGTTTACCATTGCGGCAAGTTTACTGTTCTTCATTGTCCCACCCTCCAATATTTAAATCTTCATATATTACCGCATTGGCGGCATCCCATATCTCAGGATAATCCAATGCAATATTGTTAAGCTTTTCTTCCACTAAAAGCTCTTTATGGCTTCGTAAAAAACTTTCTACATCTATGCTTTCTCCGCTTATCATTTGACCTGTTTTCATAAACTCTAACATTGTTTTGTCAGATTGTATTGTGTACCTTATTTGGGATATATCGCCATTCGGGTGATATTTTATTAAATTTGCTCTGTGTTCCATAATTTTACCTCTCTTTCCACTTATATATTTTCTTCATATCTTTGTACCTATTAACAAATCTACATTTACACTACGCAGCCTGTCATTATAAATTCTGTCAGTTCCCTGTATGCCTCAAGGGACTTTCCTGTCTTTTTTCTCATGCTTATAGGTCTGCTCTCCAGCGTTGTCTTTTCTATCTGTGAGGACATCGGTATAATAATGTCAATAAACAGGCTTCCAAAGCTTTTTAATGCTTCATATATTTCCATATTACAGCGGCGCAGTCTTGACAGATATATTCCAAGTATGTTTAATTCTCCATTCTGTTCTCTTGCCTTATTTATTATATCCATTGTGTCGCTGTATCCGCTTATACTGTATATATCCGGTGAAAAAGGCACTATCACGTTGTTTGCTATCTGTGTATAGCATATGGTATTTATTGCCCTGTTTGATGGAGGCATATCAATAAGCACATATGTATACCCGTTTTCGTTGATAAATTCCTCCAGACCCTCCTTTATATCTACATTCATTTTACTTATTTTTGTTTCATTTTCAAACCTTTTATCTGCCGGCAGCACATCAATGTTACAGTAATGGGCTTTTCTTTGACCTATTCCTATAAGAAAAGATTTTTTTACAATATCCTCAAGGGCTGCCTTTCCGGTAAATACATCATACAATGTTTTGCTTTTGTCAGTATATCCAGACTGTTCATCTGCCAATAGAGTATCTGTTGCATTGTGCTGTTTGTCCATATCAATTATAAGAACTTTTTCTCCTTTATCTGCCAATACTCCTGCTACATTTATTATTCCTGTAGTTTTTCCTACTCCGCCTTTTCCGTTAAAAAAGGCTATTGCCGGTACCGATGCTTTCATTAATCATTCCTCCTCGTTAATTAATAAACTTCTGTTTCTGTATTTGAATTGCAATTATCTTCTTACTATAAAAGTTCAAAAGTAGCCTCTTTGGAGCAAGCAGAAACCCATTTGTCGTAGGTCTCTTGGGTAAGAATCTGCCCCATGGCAGTTCTTTCTCCGACGCCGACAGAAGCCCATTCGCCAGTGTTTCTAGCGATTGTGTATATGCGGTTATCTACAAATACAGTTATAAAGTTGCTGTCCTTCTCAAATTTCCCCTTAATTACCATTAATACGCCTCCGTTATTTTGATTTTAACTCCCACTAATATATTATCATTATCATAAAAATTTGTCAACACTTTTTTTGATTTTAATTCCTACTGTTTTAACCCTCGTGCCGAGGGTTTTATTTTGAATAAAATAAAACCCAAAAGCAATCTGTTTATAACTGCTTTTGGGTTTTCAATACCTGAAAATATTCCATATTATTATGTAATATCCATAAGTCCCTTATCTTCTGATATAGGATGTGTTCTTTGGTATTCCTTTAGTGCGGCGGCAATAAGCCTTGTTTTGGTCGTATATCCGTACTGCTTATGCTTGCTTAATATGGATATGTATTCCCTGTCGTCATTATTTGCCGCATAAAGCCTCCATGATACACTAACATCCTTTACTGTTTCGTTCATCATTTTCCTCCATCTTTTCTTATCTTGGTTTTCTTTTATGACCTTCACTCTCCACCTTTATCCTTGCGCTGTTTACCTCATCAGCAAGCCTTTGATAATCTTCCCTGTTTATCAAATCCTCTATTGTGGTTTTAAGCAATTCCGATAATATCCTGAATTTTTCAACTTTCCAGCCGTAAATGCCGCTGTTCATCGGTTTGTTTGTTTCTATAAGGTCTCTCTGTTTACGCTCACTGATACCACAGATTTCCTCTATGTCTTTTCTGCTGTAATGCTCTCCGTTTTTTCCAACTAAATATACTCTTTTATAGCCATTCTTTAATTCTTCATATTCAATATATTCTGCATTTATTCTTATGTTATTTTCCATGGTTGCTTCCCTCCATTATTTTAAGAAGCTCATCACATGTTATTTCATAAGCTAAAGCTATTTTCAGGAATGTTCCAAGATGTATATTTTTTAATGGTATGCTTCCGGTTTCATACTTACTGTATGTAGTTAAGTCAACATCTATTATTTCTGCAATTTGCTGCAGTGTATAACCTCTGCCTATTCTTAAATCTTTTAATGTTTTAGTTTTTCCCATCTGAATGTACTTCCTGTTTTTATTTTGATTGTACATCCCATTATTCGTTTTGTCAATAAATAATTTTTAACGGCTCTTTCCGGTTGCCACAGGTAACACATCTTGGCTTTGATTTGTTTGTGCCGCATACTCTTGCGGTAAAACATCATTAGAAGGTCCGCTTAAATTTTTTCCTTTCGTATACAAATCCTTCAATTCCTCTGGATGCATTTCAAAGTTCTCCACCCTGTATATGTTTTTACCTGCATCAGTAACTCCCAGAACGTCATCTGTCTTTCTTTGGCATTTAATTATATTATCCTTATGCATGGTAAAATACACATGCCCCTTATTGTAGTTATCCTTTTTCAGCTTCTCAGACGGACGAATATAACTTATTCCGCCCGGAGCGAGTATTTTACTGTATTCAACCGGACCGTTTTCCGTTGGTACATTGAAGGTGCTTACCACCTGCTTTTGTGACACGCTGATGTTTACAAACTGTGACATATCATCATTTTTCTTAATACGCTCTGCCAGACTCTTTACATCAATCTTGATTTCCTCTGTAACATAATTACCTGTTTCATCCTTCTTTGACCTTTTTAATGTACACTCATAATCAGAAGGCAGACGAAATGCTGACCTTTGTTCATCATTCCTAATTCTCAATATCTGCTCTTCCGGTCGGATAAACTCATATCCATCTCCGGCACTTATGGATATGTACCGCTTTAAATCCTTTCCGGTAAAATAATGTGCATTTTCTGCCAAAAAATCAACTGTCAACCATTTCTTTTCTTCATCCTGAATAACCATGTTTTTTCTTCTGCCATTTTTCTTTCCTCCATTCTGCTACCCTCGTGCCAATTCGGCTGAAGCCGAGGGTTTTCCATTTCTTTTTCCTTATAGCGGATTGCCGACCTTATCTGTCTGTCAGATGCAAATCCATATGGAATCTTGCTGAAATCTCCTTCAAGCCAGTCTCTCAACTCCGAAATGCTGTAGTTTTCTACCAGTTCATCAATATACTTTAATTCGTTATAAATCGACTGCCAGCCGTCATATCCGCAAGGCTCCTCTCCTGCGATGCCGATAAATGTAAATTCAGGGAAGACCGGCACCTCAAAAAGCTCATATCCGTATTTTTCCATATAATCAAGTGCCGGTTTCTTAAAACTTTCGTCAAAGGTCTTTGCGTCCATATATGCTCCTTTCCTGTTGTATACATTCTCTCTTATCTCCCTCTCTGTTGTATCTGTCCTTCATATTCCATGCTGTTCTCTGCAGCGTAGAATATATTGGGGTTTCCCTGTAACAATCCATTCTTATTGAAAGAATAGTATTTTTCCTTATCATCGCCCCCGACTATAACATGGTCTGCCAAAGTTATGCCGATTAAGTCGCATAAATCTTCCATTTTGTTGGTCATACACACATCTGCCGTTGATGGCGTCGTATTTCCTGACGGATGATTATGTATAAGAATTATTGCTGATGCATTTGAAAGTATTGCGCTTTTAACAATATCCTTTGGACTGAAAAGGGCTCTGTCAAGTGTTCCTACACTGACAAAATTAACGTTGATAGGTTTTAAATCTGTTCTGCAGTTTACGACGGCTACTACCTCCCTGTCCATATCCGAGAGTTCCTGCCCTACCAGTTCAACGGCTTTTTCTGCAGATGTGATTTTCTCATTTGAATATAGTGGTGCATTTTTTACAAGCCTTATCTGTACTACATCAAGTTCAAAAGCATTACTGTTCATGGGTTTCCTCCTCTCCGGTATCATTTTCTTCTAAAATCAGCTGCACCACAATGTTTTTGTTTTCCTCTGATTTCTTATTAAATATCTCCAATGCCTCTTTAACTTCTGTTACTTCAAATATAAAAACCATCTCCTTTCTTATTCCTACATTTTTATTTTACTGTATCCCATAAAGGAAAGTGGTCTATATATGACTACTTTTTAGTTATCTTTAATACACTTTATATATTCACAATTTTTATATACTGTTCCGGCTTCTTTTATCATGCCCATATCACATCTTATAAAAAGAGTATTGGTTATTTCATTATCCGTAAAATTAGCATTTCTGAAGCTGCAGTCGATAAAAACCATATCATTAAGCTGTATTCCCCGAAAATCATAAGCTGTAAAATCTTTGTCCCTTAAACACTTATTTGCTTCTTTTTTTATAAGCCTTGCATAATCCTTAGCGTATTTGGGATTTATTCTCAGCTCCAAAGCCCTTAAATCTGCCTGTATTTCCTCCTCTTTTTTCTTTATCTGCTGCTTTTCGGCTTCTGTTAAATTTTCACATATAATAGTATGATAATAGTTTCCGAAAAACTCTATATCCTCATTACTGCGGCTTTCATATGAAATGCCGTCATTGCCGTCATTTCTCATTATTGGATACAGCTTATTATCATACTTATACCCTATGGCTTTTTTACCTTTTATTTCTATATATTTTTTCAGTGCATTTTTTAAATTCTTATATGAATATGTTGACACCTCCTCTCCAATATCCCACTGCTTTGATATGTAAATACAACTATCTTTCAGGCTCAACTCTTTCACTATGGTTACCGGGACGCTCTGTTCCTCTGAGTTCCTTACCTCAATGTCTTCCTGCTCGTCAGTACTGTTAATTTCCTGACTTACTTCCATAAATCCGCCTTCATTCTCCTTTCTTTCCTTTTCCTGCTTACTTATAATATCCCCGTAAAGGGCTTTAACCTCGTTATTGCTCATTTCTTTTTTTAGCCTGTACATCTTTATTTCAGGCTCGTACTGCACCGTATCGCTTTTATTCATATTGTGGATACATTCATATCTGTATATTTCTGCCAGCATGTCCGTATATGTTATCATTATCTGCATCCTCCTTTAACAGGTGCCTGTTCCGGCTCCTCACTCATTTTCATAAGCTCCAGTTCTATTTCTTTTCTTCTGTTTATTAAGTAATTCATACGGTTTTCCTCTGCAAATTCCTTTTTATATTCTTCCTTTGCAGCCTCATATGAGGTTTTAACTTCATTCAGTTTCTGCAGCATGGTGTCCCTGTTTGATGTAATTTTGTTTATACGGTTATCAATTCTCATAGTTATTCCTTTATCCGTGGCATCCGTAACTTCGGCTGTATACTTAAGACCGCTTATTCCTATCATATACAGGTTTCTTTCTGCACCTCCGGTAAGAGGTGAAATGCTTGTCCTACAATACAGCTTAAATCCCCTGTATCTTCCAATTTCCTGTTCCATATACTGTTTTTCCGTATCTTTCACACAAGCCATTATTGCTGCTCCTGCTTCCACCCGGTCATTGTAAGGTTTATTCATTACTACTATCTCAAAATTCTCATAGCTGGCATTTTTAAGTTTCTCATCTTCCGTCATGCATCTGATTTTTTCTGTTATTTGAGATATTTCATCCGGATATTGTTTTTCAATCAGGTTTTTAATATTATTTTTTCCTTCATCAAAATTTCTTTTGATAACCTCAAGCTTTCTAAGCTCATTTTCCACCTGAAGCCGTTCCGTAAATAACGGATTGCCTGACGCCGCTGCAACCATCTCGGCAAATTTCATTACCTCATCAGATATATCCTCATGCTCCCGTGTATTTATGTCACGGCTGTTCATTATCTGTGCAATAAATCTTGCCTTATTTTCAACTGTATTCCAGTTATAGCTGTCGAAGCTTCCCTTTGTCACATATCTGAATATTCTTACCTCCTTGTTTGTATTTCCCTGCCTTATTATTCTCCCTTCTCTCTGTTCCACGGCAGAAGGTTTCCACGGCACATCAAGGTCATGTTCAGCCACCAGAAGTGTTTGGATATTTGTACCTGTTCCCAGCTTTGAGGTTGAGCCTATAATAACTCTTTTTCTACCCGTTCTCATATCCTCATGCATTTGCGCAAGCTTCTGCTTGTTATTGTGTGCGTCATGTATAAAGCATATTTCTTCCTCTGGTATACCTTTTTGTACCAATTCTTTTTTCAGGTAGTCATATATATTAAATACTTTATCCGTGTTTGGTGTTCCAATATCTGAAAAAATAACCTGTGTTCCCTTAAAATCCTCTGTTTCCCTGTATATGTCATATACGTTTGATACGCATACATCAAGCTTTGTTATTCCTATGTCATCACTTAATAGCTGATATTCCCCGTCATTCATGCATAATCTCGGGTCTATTGCCAGCTTTCTTGCATCGCTGCAGACCTTAAGCATGTTATCTTTACTCGGGTCTATTCCTCCCCTTCTAAGCTCATTTGCTCTTTGTATTATATTTTTCTGACCTTCTTTCTGCATTATACACGGCTCAACCTCTATAATGTTATATTTATCATTTGACAATGACGGTACAGGCAGTGATAACTCGTTTCTCTGTCTGACATCTGCAAAGGAAAGAAACATCTTTTTTAATTCAGGAATATTTCTGAATTTGCTTATTTTTCTTCTTGACTGAAATTTATCTCCTTCAGGCGCCACTTCCCAAACGTTTTCTATCTTGCCGAACAACGAAACCCAGTCGTCAAAATTACTAATGCCTTTTTCCGCAAGTTTTTCCTCTGAAAGGTATCTCTGCCATGTGTACATCTCACAAATGGTATTTGACAATGGCGTACCTGTTGAAAAAAGTATGTTTCTCTCTCCTTTTATTTCCCTTATGTATTTGCACTTCATATATAAATCGTATGATTTTTGTGATGCTGCTGTCTGTACTCCTGCTACCCGGCTCATCTTAGTAAGAACTTCAAGGTTTTTGTACTCATGCGCCTCGTCAATCATCAATGCATCTACTCCAAGGTCTTCAAAGTAGATTTCCATATCTTTTTTCTCCATATTCATTAATTTTTCTATCTTGTCCTGATATGATTTTTTTGTTTTTTCCAGCTGCTTTATTGTAAAATGGTCGCTCTCATGTGTATTCATCACAAGATTTTCTATTCTTTTAACGCTTTGGTTAATTTCATTTATCTGCCGCTCAGGAGATATTCCAATAAGACCAAACTGGCTGTGTCCCATTATAACCGCATCATAATTTCCAACTGCAATTTTTGATATAAATCTTTTTCTGTTCTTTGTCTGAAAATCCTTTTCAGACGTCGCAAGGATATTTGCTGCTGGAAACATTTTCATAAAATCCGCTGCTATCTGTCCCACAAGGGAATTAGGCACAACTATTAACGGTTTGCTCGCCGCCCCTATACTTTTTAACTTCATTGCCGCCCCTGCCATAACAAATGTTTTTCCTGCTCCAACAGGATGCGCTAGCAGCAGATTTCCCCTTATTGCTCTGGTAATGGCGCTTTTCTGATGAGGCCTTAATGTTATGTCACTTGTCATAAATGGTATTGTAAGCCTGTCTCCTGAGTATTCAGGTATTATTTCCGAGTTAAACATATTATTATATTTTTCCTCGTAATATTGTATTCTTTCCTCATCCTTAAACAGCCAGTTTTCCCATTCTCTTACAATATTCTCTGCCTTATCTTTTGCAAGTATTGTTTCCCTCTCATTTACAACATACTTTTTCGTTCCATCCGGATTAATATGTGCATCCCTTATTTCAACACTTCTGTTATTCAGAAGATTTTCAAATATCTCCGCTGCGGATATTCTTTTAGTTCCATACTTCTCACGGTTATTAAATCCAAAAAAACTCTTTTTGTTTAAATAATAAGATGAAGTTACCTGTTCATACTCAATTTTAAACGAACTTTTTTCCCACGCCCCCAGTTCAAGTATCTCTTCAATAAATTTTTTATAATCCTCAGGTCTTATAATGTTTGAGCCTATGGATATTTTTATATCCATATATGTAACCCATTCAGGCAGCACATTCTTTAATTCATTTATGTTTTGCTCTCCGTATTTGTCATTATTTTTCTCAAAATACTTTTGGGCAGTTTCAAGCTTTTTTCTTATATTTCCTGAAAGATACACCTCACGTATTTCAAAAGCATCATAGTATTCATATCCTCTGTATATTTTTTCAGGATTTAAAAATATCTCGCCATTTTCCATAAGCTCGCCGGCAGCTCTCTCTTTCGATATTCCTGTGTGTCCGCTTATATATTCCATGTCTACCCTGTCAAATACATTTATGCTTCCTGTAAGAGCGTCGGTACAGTTATCGTATTGTTCTGTATCCTTGGTATACTGTATTGTTCTTATATTAAAAATTGCCTCTTTGGAATACTTTGCCTGCTCCTTTCCATTTTCCACCACTATGGTTTTCTTCTCAATACTTGCCAATAGTGCGCCTTGAACGTCGTCGCTGTATACTCCTGTATTTTTATTTAAGGAGCCATATTGTTTTACAAACGCATCATATTTTTCATTTAATTTATCCTGCAATGCTTTTAATTCTTCATCACTACAGTTCCTTTTCATCGCGTCTATAAGAGAAATTAGTATTATTTTAATTTCACACATATCTCTTACAATATGCTCCTTTTTCTCGCTGTACTTTCTTTCTCCCGTTGTTTCAATATAAGTTTTATATGGAATTAATCGGTTTTCCTCCCTAAAATACAAAATGTCATTATATATGGTATATGTATAGGGTTTAATGTCGTATTCTGCATTAATGCTGTCAAAATCAATACTTTCACCATAATTATTACTGATTATTACCTCCGGCAGCTTTTCAATGCTTTTTGTATATATATATCCGGCATCAATTTCAGAGCACAGCCTTTGAAGCTTATTTATGACAATTTCACGGCTGTCCTCTGTTACACACTCCGTAACACTGTTGCCTCCATATATGGATGAATATCTCATATTGCCAAGTATTTTATCAGGATTATTTATAAAATACCTGTTAACTGGAATTGAGTTCTCATCATTTACCACCTCTGTCCATTCCGGCGCAATACCCTGCTCTTTACTGCGTTTAACAAAGAAAAGAATATCACTTGTAACATCAGTATCTCCAAATGTTCCTCTTGGAAGCCTTATGGCTGTTATAAGCTCTGCCTGTTCTGATAAATCCTCTCTTATTTTTGAATATCTTTTATCCAGCGTTCCCTTTGAGGTAATTAATGCCATAATACCTCCTTCCCTAATCATTTCAAGGCTTTTTACCACAAAATAATCATGTATCTTATAACCTTCAATATTTATATCTCCAAATGGTATATTGCCGACAACCAGGTCAAAGGAACCTTTCTGATACTTTGCAGCCTCAAAGCCCATAATGTCTATATGTGCCTCCGGATTTAGCATTTTTGCAATTCTTCCGCTGATGCCGTCTATTTCAACGCCATACAGCTCGCTCCTGCTTTTCATATCTTCAGGCATATATTGATAAAATCTTCCTGTTCCCATTGCCGGGTCCAGTATTCTTCCCCCTGTAAATCCCATGTTTTTTAATACTGTATAAATGCTTTCAATTACTTTTGGTGAGGTATAAAACGCAGTATTGACGCTTGCCCTTGCTTCCTTATATTCCTTATCATCAAGCGTTCCTTTTAATTCTTCATATTCCCTGCTCCATTTTTCCTTACGTACATCAAAAGCATCCTGGCATCCTCCCCAGCCCTGATAATTTTTTAATGTTTCTCTTTCATATTCCGTAGAAGGCAGTCTGTTTTCAGCCTCCAGCTGCTTCAATATTTTTATTGCCGATATATTTGCCTGATACCTTGACTTATCGCCCGTTACGGATACCATTTTTTGTGCTGATGTTTTTTCTTCCGTCCCCGGACCCTCGGCACGAGGGTTTTTATCATTTTTGTCTTCTAAGTATTCCGTTTTGTGAGCATTATTTTCCGATTCAATTTCAGCTTTTTGAATATCTCTTGCTTTTTCAAGTATTGATATAATATTACTGTATTCAGGGTCTTGACGGAGAAAATCTATTACGCCGCCATCTCCGTCGCCAATATCCTGTCTTTCCGTATATATGCTTCCATCAGGCATATTTATATTAAATTTTGTTTTGTCATACCCTAAAAACTGTGTAAATTCATTATACTCATATTCCTCCAGCCATTTTTCCTCTGAGCCGTATTTCAATATGGCTGCCTTTCTGCCTTCAAGCTTTTCATCGTCAGCTTCTTTCATAAGCCTGTCAAATTCATAGACTGTATATGTTTTTCCATTTTCAAAAAACTGCTTTCAGACCATTCACAGGTGATTGTCGGCAATATTGAATTATCTTCTTCAACCGGCGAAAGCTGCTTATTTTCCTGCAATTTGTTATTGATAATATTGCGGCTTTGATGTATAATAATATCAAAGTTAAGAGTGTTCGTTAATTCGGATAATTGTAGTCCCCATCTATCGAACATCTCTTGACTTTTTTTCTTATCACAGAAAAGCATTTTATCCTGCTTAATTACATTTTTAATTTGATTTATAAAATTATCACGCCCATGAACGCTTGTAATAAAATTCGATTCTATTGTTTCAAGTTCATATCTTCCTTCACCGTTTGGCTTTATGCTTACGATGACAGGATTATTGTTTTTATCAAATTCAGTTGTTACGGCAATAATGCTGTCATTTCTTGAAAGTGAATCGTATATCATTACTGGATTTTCAAGCAAATTCGGCAATTTCTTTATCTGCTCCACTGATAAACCATGAAAATGCTCTTTTGTGCTGTCAGGTTTAATTGCATTTTTTAAATGTCTCTGGGTATACAGCATAGGAAGCTGCTCACAGCCTACATCAAGCAGGCTTTGAGGAGTATCGCAGACTTTTAATGTTGTATACGGACTTAATGTCCCGTTTAAGCTTTTATCAACCTGACTGGCAAAGCTTGTCTCATCTTCCTGCTTTGACAGCTCACTCATATTTTCTATGTGCTCTGACGCTTTTCTGAATTCTTTCCTGACCGCTATGCTTAGCTCCTCAATTACCTTATATGCATACTCAGACATTAATATAGGATTATCAAGATAAAAAAGACCTTTTATTCTTGACTTTACAGCCTGTATTTCTTCTTCGTCAGATTTTCCAAGCCTTTCACCTATAATATATTTTAACGAGAAAAATGCAAATTCCTGCCAGTGTGATTTTTTCTGCGGCGAAAATTCCTCAAAAATTTTATTAATGTTTTTTTCTGTTTCAATAAATGCAGCATCTTTCCCTTCAAAAAAGAAAGACGAAAAATCATATATACCTGCTTCCTTAAGCATTTCTCCGGTCCACGTTAGATTTTGTGTTACCCTCTTTTTATCCCTTATGCCTGTCTGGTTAATGTCAAACAGATACATTTCCCTTTCATTATTTATTATAAAAATCGGCTCTTCACCGTTTTTTACGCCATAGCCTGCTTTACTCCAGCCCGTAATGGTGTTTAACACGCTTACATCCTTTTCCTGTGAATATACATCAATCTGTGCCTCTGACGGCAAAACATATATATTTCCTCTTGAGAGAAAATCAAGATATTCTATATAGTTTTCTGATGTATTTATAATATTTCTTTTGAAAAACTCCATAAAATTTTTTTTGAAAAACTTTAATTTCTTTTCATCCATAATCAGTTTCCTCCATATGTATTAACCCTCGTGCCGAGGGTTTTATTCTGATTACAGATTACATGTTTATTATCTGTAAAGTGGTCTATATATGAGTATTTTTTAACTAAAAACATATTTAAGCTCTTGACTTTTGCATACCCCATGTTAAAATGTATGTACAAAATACTGCATAAACTGGCAGCATTAAAGACATTTCATTATTAGATTCAAACAGCTCATCTACCATTTTAGGAAGAAAGAGCAACAAAGCCGCTTACATCAGTGAGCGGCTTTTGCATTTACACTACATTATTTAATTTGTTAATCTCGCATACATCACTTCACCATTGTACCCTATCCTATGTGTTTCTGCATAATCTAATATTTTACTAAATTCTACCTTTCCGGTACGACCATTACAGAAAATATATCCTCCCTTAGCCTTAATATATATATCCGTTATATCCTTATATGTTCCCTCATCAGTTGATACAAAACAAATATCCCCATCCTGCATTTGAGTATAATTTTGAAGCTGTATTGTATAACCATTGTCATCACAAAACTTTGCTAGCTGGCTTGCATTGTTTGGAATATAAAATCCGTTTCCTATGAGGACATCTGCCAAAAATTCCGTTGTATCCTTATATTCCTCTCCTTCAGGAATTTGAATACCGTTCATTGTCTCTGATACAGACATTTCACCCATAAGGCTGCTTATCAGCTTTTCAAATAAATCATTATTTTCATCTGCCAGTTTAGCAGCCTCATTATATCTTCTTATTTCCTCCTCTGAAAAATTCAACTGGGCATATGTGGCGGCATCGTAATTTCCTATGTATATGGTCTTTAAAGGAACTCTTATGCCTGCCTCCTCCAGTTCTTCATTTGTGGCATTATAAAAGTCCTTAAAAACCTCTGCTTTCTCCTCCTCTGTCATTTCAAATTCCTCTGCAAGTGACTCTGCAGCCCTGTATCTCAACCTGTATGTATCCGTTATCTGGAATGCTCTTTTTTTATCAAGTATTCCTGTATAGCATACACTTTCATCCGGATAATTTAATTCTGAATAAGAAGCATTATAGGTAAACCAGCTTAATGCCCCATATGCCTTTGTTTTTATATTTTCATCCTTGGCGGCTCCGTCAAGCACACTTCCCCAGTCTCCGCATAAATACAGCATTTCATTATCCATATTTTCATCTTCCATTTTTGCAGCTACCTGAAGGATATATCTGTTAATGTTCCCTTCGCTGTCAGAAACCGACAACTCTAAGCATGTTCCCACAGGAATAATACTGTATTGCGATACCTCACAGGGAATAAAGTACCATTCCTTTATATAATGGGTGTATGAGCCGTCTGATGTGTTTAATTGGCTTATTACACCATGTACATTGCAGCTATCCTCTCTGTACGCTCCATAATTATTCCCGTTAATATCATCAGACGCCCTCACTGCCACATCAATCTCCTTTGTTGTAAGCAAGGCTCCGTCTTCTATTTCTTCCGTATACATTGATATATTACAGGTATGGCTTATCATTGCCATAAGCAAATCACCATACAGCATGGCATCATCTTCTGTTATATTGTTAAAATCATAATCAAGTCCTTTTTTTGCCATAAATAAAAGAAGCGCATCTTTTCTTGCTTTGTCTGCGTCAAGGGTATAATTAATAACCGACCTGTCATCCGTATCATATGCATCAACCGTCATTTCAAATTCCCGGAGTTTGTCCTGATAAGTAATATATATCATGTTATCGCTGCTGTAGCCTCCCATTATCCATGATAATGGAGGAATATTTACGAGAAGCACAATTAAAAACATTGCACTTAGGGGAATGGCTAAAAAGGGACCGATAATTACGCTAAAAAAAGCCGATACAAGCCTGAAGCTGTATTTTGCCAATTTAACAATTATTTTCATTGCAGTATTTCCAACCGTCATTATTGCTCTCTGTACAGTATTTTTATATATATTGCCATACTTCATAAGCACCTGTCTTTGGTTAATCGCAGAAACAGATGATATGCTTCCATCCTCTTTATCATCTATCATTCCTGAAATGTCTTCTCCTATAAACTGTCCCTTTCTCATGGTATTTTTTATTCCACGATATGTACCTCCCGTAAACCTCCCTGCTGCTTTCAGTTTTGCTTTTCCCCCTCGTGATGAACGTGTCTCATTCTTCGTATTTTTCTTTTTATGCGTTCTTTTGCTGTTTTTAACATAATATTTGTATTCTCTGTTTTTATATAACGAGCTGCCTGCAGCCTTTCTGCTTTCATATATTTTTTTATTATCATACAATATGTCGCTGCCTGAATATTCCTCCATATATGAAGTACTTATCCCGCACACGCTTATATCCTCATCAGATATATCTTTATTGGTTATTTCACCTGTTATTATACTATCATCATGTATTGATACCTTATTGTTGTATGCATCTTTCGCTGTCATTACAAATATACCGGAGGCTGCCGCCTCTTTAATTATTCCTTGCTCTTTCAGCTCTTTTTCGGTACTGTTTCTCCTATATGCTGCGGCTGACATGCCTATAGCCTGCTTTTCCGCTTTTACATGCTGACCGGCGCTATATCTGCCGTCAGCATTCTTATATTGTATATGTGTTTCAATTTCAGGCTTTATTGACACACTGCTATCTGCTTTTTCGGCCGCAATATCACTTTGTATTTTATTATCGGCTGTTTTATTATCAGATGTCTGCTTTTTTACTTTTTCTGTATATGTTTTCCTGACCATATCCATCTTAATCCGGTCTGTACCCTCATAGCCTCCACGGATACGGTCGTCAGGAGCCCCGGCATAAATACCGGTAATAACCTTATCATTTACGCCGGATGCTTCATCATAAATTTCATGGTGCATTATTCCAGTACCCGGATTTTTCACTTCCGGCATGTCAGTTTTATTGACAGACACTTTTATTTCTGACGTAAGGACATCTTTTTTTTGCAGTAATAAACTGTTTTTGATATTCTTTTCTAACTTTTCTTTACGAACATCACCCATCTGACTACTCCTTATATGGCTCCTGTATTCTCATGGAAATTTGTATTAAACAGATTATAAAGTGAGCTTTCGCTTTCTAACTGCATTGTTATGGGAAATATTGTATTTCCAAATTTCAACATTCCCTGCCCCGGCTCTGCCATAAGAAGATAATCCTCATATGTTGCTTTCATTCCGCTTATAGTATCAATAAGCTCAGGAATTGCTCCCGGAGCCTGCTTAAGCATCAGGACATATTCCGAATTATCAACCATTGAACGGATACGGTCGCTCTGCAATGTATCCGCAACATTCTGAGTAGCGCATGTTACTATTCCCCCAAGCTTTCTTATCTCCTTTATCAGCTTTATAAAATAATTCTCTGTATACTCTGTTCCAAGCATTTCATGAAATTCATCCACATACAGCCATGTTGCCTTACCCTTTTCAAAATTTTCCATTACTTTCTTTTTAATCGCCACAAGCGTTATCATCATTGCCATAGGACGCATTGTTTCTCCTAAATCACGTATTCCAAAACATGTAATTCTGTTGCTTATATTAACATTCTGCTTATGGTTGAATATATTTAAGCTTCCCGTGGTATATTTCTGCATGGCATATATCAGGCTTTCCGCTTCAGGACGTGGATTTTTTTCTACCTCATTCAAAAAGTCCGTAAGAGTAACTTCCTCCAGTTCCTCCTTTATCTGCCTGAAATAAAGGTTTCTTACGGCTTCCGTTATAACCGCATCCGTTATCGGGTCAAGAACATAATTATCCCTGCTGTGTCCTAATGCCTTTTCACACAGTCCCTCCATAAATTCCGACATGTCTCCTATATTTCCGTTCATATCGGATAAATCCAGTTCATTAAGTAAAACCTTAAGGGGATTAATATGGGTATCTGTACTGTTTGTAAGGTTTATGTATTCGCCGTTACATATTTTTACCAGACCTTTATACTCCAATGTTGGGTCTATGATGATAATGTCATCACCGGTATTTAAAAATGCCGAAAGCATTTCAAGCTTTATTGATACTGATTTTCCAAAGCCTGGTATGCCAAAAATAAACCCGTTTCCGTTAAATAAATGCTTCCTGTTTGCAAATACGCTGTTTTGTGATACAAGGTTGCTTCCGTAAAAAAATGCACCCGGTCTTCTGTCCTGAAGCTCCTGTACCGTAAAAGGAAACAACGCCGCAGCCGCTCTGGTAACCATAAATCTTGTATTTGCAACCTGCCTTACGCCTAAGGGCAACGCCGTATTTAAAGCTTCCCTCATTTTCCACATGTACACATCTGCCCTGCAGCCCTCATCCGATACGCTTCTCCTTAAGCTGTCAACCTTTGAAACCAGCTCCTCCTTTGTATCTGCAAAGACAATAACTGTTGTTCCCACAAAATACATGTTTTCATCCTTTTCCTCAACATCATCAAGTATTTCTTCTATATCCTTTTTCTGATTTCTCTTTTTTCTTGATATTTCAGAAGAAAATGCCAAATCCTTATTCCTTTTCTGCTGCTGCTTATCAATGTCATGCTCGACGCCAAACAGCTTGTTTTCAACATACTTTTTTCCTGCCTCCCTCGGTATTGGCACATAGTCGACGGAAACAATGGAATAAATGCCAAGACTGCATATATGCTTGATAAATCTGTCGGTAAGGCTGTTACCGTATCGTGAAATATATACTGCCTGGCAGTATTTATTGTTTATCCTGAATATATTGGCATTTTCATATTTAAAGTTAGTGCAGCATATGTCATTACAGAAATCACCGTAGTATTGTATGTAATCATTAATGGTTACAGGCATTGCATACTCATCATCCATCTGATATATGCTGCGGATAAGATTAAGTCTTTCATTTCCTGATAAAGGAACAAGGTTTGATGAAAGCTCCTTAAATTTCTTTAAAAGCGTTCCCTCCAAAGTTACAAAGAACGCTTTTGCCTCATCAAAGTCCTTTTTTCTTATTGTCACGGTAAGATACATTATCTGCTCTATTCCGTCATTTGCGCTGTTTAAGCTGTTTTCTATTTCCGTGTTAAAAAAGTCTCTTAACCCGTCAAAGCCGTCGTCATTATACGGATAGAATACTGACTTTTTAAATTCTTCAATATCACGTTTCTTATTTAATATTGTTATTTTAAAATCAGTTCCTATACAGTCAAGAAGCTTGGCATATTTTTTGAACTTTATAATCTGCTCTGAATCCGGCTCTGACTCATAGTTAATATCGCTAAACCTGTAT
>ERZ777011.1783-NODE-1783-length-20473-cov-3.547164_pt1 | contig 20473 bp, 17 predicted proteins | sample MGYA00374964_ERZ777011 | MGnify/ENA primary metagenome ERZ777011 (study PRJEB29310, sample SAMD00008975) | mouse gut metagenome | study: EMG produced TPA metagenomics assembly of the Metagenome analysis of fecal microbiota from mouse which was promoted... | reverse complement strand
ATTTTTGGAAGCGGGTAACAAGGTAAAAGTATCCATAAGGATGAAAGGCCGCGAAAACGCACGTTCCTATCAAGGCGTAAAAGTTATGCAGGATTTTTTCGACGGATTGGACGGTAAAGCCTTACAGGACAAAAAACCTACTACGGAAGGCAGAAGTATCACAATGATGCTTTCACCCGTAAAAGATTAATAAAATTTGTAATTATTTCATTGGAGGATAAGAATATGCCCAAACAGAAGTCGCATAGCGGCACAAAGAAACGTTTTTGGCTTACTTCAACCGGCAAGGTAAAGAGACCTCACGGCGGTAAAAACCATAAAGCGGAAACGAAGAACAGAAAAAGAAAGAGAAATTTGCGTCAGAATACGCTTGTTTCGACTGCGCAGGAATCCAACGTAAAAGCGATGATTCCTTATAAGGGTTAACGGAGGAATAGAATTATGCGTATTAAAAGAAGTGTAAACGCTTTAAAGAAGCGTAGAAAGATATTGCGCCTTGCCAAAGGCTATTTCGGCAATAAGTCCAAGTCGTACAGAATCGCCCGTCAGGCGGTTATGAAGTCCTTGAATTACGCTTACATCGGCAGAAGGCTGAGAAAGCGCGATATGCGCAGCCTTTGGATTGCGCGTATTAACGCTGCCGCGAGAATTAACGGACTTTCTTATTCCAAGTTTATGCACGGTCTTAAAACTGCCGGCATCAATCTTAACAGAAAAGTTCTTGCCGAACTTGCGGTAAACGACGCCAACGCTTTTGCCGAGCTTGCGGCAAAAGCTAAACAAGCTTTATAAAAATAATTTTAAGCCTTTATTCAAGGCTTAATTTTTTATATGCTTATTACTTCTAAATCCAATCCGTTAATAAAAACGGTAAGCTCGCTTGCCGACAAAAAATTCAGGCGTAAGACTGGTCTTTATCTTGTAGAAGGCGTTAAATCCGTAAAAGAATGTATAGCGTCGGGTTGCGACGTCCGCACTGTCGTTTGTACCGAAGACCACGCGCCTTCTTTTCCGGAAGCGACCTTTGTTTCCGATTCTGTCTTTTCGGCAATTTCCTGCGAGAAAACGCCGCAAGGCGTTATCGCGGTCGTTAAAATTCCCGATTACGGACTGAAACCGCCGTCGGGTAACTGTCTGCTGTTGGATTGTCTGCAAGACCCGGGCAATTTGGGTACGGTTTTGAGGACTGCAAACGCGGCGGGGTATACGGAAATATATATGATTAACTGTACGGACCCCTATTCTCCCAAAGCGGTGCGCGCCAGTATGAGCGGAATATTTTTCGTTAAATTATACTTCGGCACGCGAGAAGCGGTTTTATCCGCGTTGGACGGTGTTCCTATAATCTGCGCAGATATGGAAGGGGAAAATATTTTCGGATTTGTTCCGCCTGATAAGTTTTGCCTTTGTATCGGCAACGAGGGCGGCGGAATAAGCGCGGAAGTTATGGAAAGGTCGACGCATACGGTTAAAATTCCTATGCGCGAAACGTGCGAAAGTTTAAACGCCGCCGTTTCGGCGGGGATAGCAATGTACGCACTTAAAAACAATAAATAATTTGAGAGGTGTTAAATGTCAGGACATTCCAAATGGCATAATATACAGGCAAAAAAGGGAAAAACCGACGCGGCGCGCGGTGCGGTTTTTACCAAAATAGGCAGAGAGCTTGCCGTTGCCGCAAAGGGTAACCCCAACCCCGATACGAATTCCAAGCTTGCGGACGTAATCGCAAAAGCAAAAGCGGCGAATATGCCGAATGAAAATATTAAGCGTTCCATTGCAAAAGCGGCCGGCGAATTGGGCGATAAGGAATATAAAGAGCTCACTTACGAAGGTTACGGTGTAGGTGGCTCTGCGGTCATCATTAAGACGCTCAGCGACAATGTAAACAGAACGGCAGGCGATATAAGGTCTGCTATGTCAAAATGCGGCGGGCAGATGGGGGCGACCGGTTGCGTTTCCTATATGTTTGACAATAAAGGTATTTTCGTTATTGAAAGAACTGTATCGCTTGACGAAGATACTATGATGGAATACTGTCTTGAAGCGGAGGCAGACGACTACGTTGTGGAAGACGACGTTTACGAGGTTTATACCGCACCCGAAAAATGGTCGGAAGCAAGGAAATATTTCGAAGGGAAAGGAGTAACCTTTCTGGAAGCCGAAGTCAAGATGGTGCCGCAGAATTATATCACGTTGGATGCTGACAAGCTTGCAACCTTTTTGAAGATGCTTGAAAAGCTTGAGGAGCTTGACGACGTGCAGGACGTATATCATAACGTCGAGTTGCCGGAACAGGACGAAGAAGATTAACATTAAAAATTCCGCCCGAACAGGCGGAATTTTTTTATCGCTCGGAATAAAAAATTTTACAATGTGCAAGATATTAATACAAGCGTAAGCGCTTTATATATAGTCCCTCCGTTGATTCGCCCGACGCGTTTTGACGGTCGGGCGGGGGAGTATCCGTTAATTCGGATACTCCCTATGTATTTTTATCGAAATTTAAAAATAAAATATATTATGCGGAAATTGAAAAAACCGAAGCATCTGCAAAAAATCGTGTGCTTCGTCCTGTTGGCGGCAATATTTATAACGGTACCGTGTATGTCGGCGGCTTCGAAACGCAGCAAAAAAATAGCGGCGGAAGCCGCAAAAACAATAATTACCGTTTGGCAGATTGACAGCTTCGAGGGAGGGAAAGGCTCAAGGGCGGATTTTCTTCAAAAACTCGGCAATGATTTTGCAAAAACAAACGGGTGCTATATAAACGTAAAATCACTTTCGGCGGAGGCTGCGCGTCTCAATTTGGGAAACGGAATCGCGCCCGATATTATTTCGTACGGCTCGGGAATAGACGGCTTTGAAAATTATATCGACGGATACTCCGTTTGGTGTAACGGAAGTTATTGCCTTCTGAGTGTGGACGAAAATGCGGATTTCAACGACGTAACCGCTGAAAACACGGTAATTAACGAGGGAAAAGAAAATTTGTCGTTGCTTGCCGCCGCGGTTTGCGGGCTTAAAGATGCAGATTCTCTAAAATCTACCGCCGCGTATGTAAAATTGATAAACGGCAATTATAAGTATCTTTTTGGCACTCAACGCGATATTTTCAGACTGAAAACCCGCGGCGTCGGTTTTAAGGTCAAGCCTATAACTGAGTATAACGATCTCTATCAATTACTATCGGTAACACGGCACGGTAAAAGAACAGGTCATTCTCTCAGGTTTGCCCAATATGTCTGCACTCGCAGAAGCGAAGTTAACAAAATCGGCATGTTGACCGACGCGGTAGGTTTGTACGACGACGAAATGCGGCAAATGGAGGGGCAGAAGTACGATATGAAGCTTTCCTTCCCGATAAACGCGGAAACAAGGCGGTCATTGGAAAATGCAATGAGTACCGGAGATATAAATATATTAAAAAATCTGCTTAAATAATTGATAAAAAATAAAAAAAATGTTATTATATAGGGGTACCGCTTTGAATAACGGGAATAAAAGCACGCATTCGCCATACGACGTTTTTACGGTTAATAAATTCAGCTTTTCAGAGCATACTACTTACGGGTGCGGAGGATTTGCGGAGGAAGCGTATTTCCCGACCGACGCGGCTAAAACCGCTTTTATTTACGATAAGCTGAATTCGGATAATAAAAAAATATATATTATCGGTAACGGGTCGAATATTCTTGCCGCGGACGGTGTGATTCACGGTGCGGTTATAAGCACGAAACGGCTTATCGGAATAAAAAAGACGGCGCAGGACGGCGTCTTTTGCCGCTCCGGTACAACCGTTACGGCGCTTTTGCATTTTTGTGTCGCGCACGGTTTAAGCGGGCTTGAATTTCTTGCGGGGATTCCCGCAACCGTCGGCGGACTTGTATTAATGAACGGCGGAGCTGGCGGAAAATTTATAGGCGGCAGAGTTTCCGCGGTAAAGTTTTATGACGGCAAATTGCGCACATTTTCAAATAAAGACTGCAATTTTGACTATAAATACAGTATTATGCGTGACATAAACGGTATAATTACGGGTTGTTGCCTTAATTTAGACCGTTCCGACAGCGAAACCGTAAAGGACAATATCGACTTCTTTCTAAAAAAGCGCAGTATACAGCCAAAAGGCAAAAGCTGCGGATGTGTTTTTAAAAATCCGGACGGATTGAGCGCAGGTAAACTTATCGAAGACGCGGGGCTGAAAGGTTTAAAGTTAGGTTGCGCGCAGGTAAGCGCACAGCATGCAAATTTTATTATAAATACGGGAGATAAATCTTCGGATGTTTATGCGCTTATCGCAGAGGTTAAAAGCAGAGTTTTCAAGCGCGCAAAAATTCGTCTTGAAGAAGAAGTTGTCTACATAGGAGATTTTAATGGAGCTGACGGCTGACTATCATACGCATACGCCTTATTCCCACGGGAAGAATACGGTTTTGGAAAACGCCTCTGCGGCAAAGTCAAAGGGCTTAAAGCAGATAGCGATAACCGACCACGGATTTAATCATTTGATTTTCGGGCTGAAAAGAAAAAAACTGCCCGATTTACGCGCGGAGATAAACGAGGCGGAGCGTTTAACCGGCATTAAAGTGCTTATGGGCATGGAAAGCAATTTGATTTCGCTTGACGGCGACACCGATATGAAGCGCGAAGATTTGCAATATTTCGATATCTATCTTTGCGGTATACACGAGGTGTTGAAATATAGGCGGTTGTCCGACATGTACAATATAATGTTAAAAAATTATTGCGCGTACAAGCTGGGCAAAAAACCGTCGGAAAAAGTTGTGGAGTGCACGACTAAGGCATACGTAAATGCAATAAAAAATAATCCTATCGATATTTTGACGCATATAAATTACAAATGTTATTGCAATCTTTCGGAGGTTGCCAAGTGCTGTGCGGATTACGGTACTTATATTGAAATAAACACAAAAAAACGCCATGTTTCCGCCGAGGAGCTTAATCTTATGGCGTCGACCGGCGTTAGGTTTGTTATAGACTCCGACGCGCATTCCGCAGACAGGGTGGGCGACACTAAAATTGCCGAGGAATTGCTTGCCGAAGCAGACATATCTCTCGGACAAATCGACAATATTGAGGGTAGGCTTCCTAAATTCAGGTTTGCCGAATATAAAACTAAAAATCTGTAAAATGCATAACTTTACCGAAGAAATAAAAAACGAAATAATTTCTTTACCCGTAGACGGCAGGTGCTGTAAGCTTGCCGTGCTTTCCGCGTTTATAAGGACAAGCGGAAGTATAATTTCACGCGGCGGACGGGGCGGATTTGAAATAGTTACCGAAAACGAAAGCGTTGCGGAATATATCTCGGACTTGTTGGAAACTTCTTTCGGGCTGCACTTAACCGTCGCGGGCGCCAAGTTTGACGTTTTAAGCGGACGCGATAAGCTTACCTTCGAGTGTCTCGGTGAAGAAGCTCAGAATTTTTTGGCCGAAGCGGGTATTATCGGCGTTGACGGAGCCAATAAATTTATTAATATGGGGATAGACGGAGAAATTATTCGCAACGATTGTTGTAAAACCGCTTATCTGAAGGGCGCGTTTATAGGCGGCGGAAGTTGTACGCTTCCCGAGGAGAGCGTTTACAGTAAGACGGGCTATCATTTCGAGGTCGTTTTTTTCAATAAATCCGTTGCCGGCGAATTTAGCGATTTGCTCTGTTATTTTGAAATACTCGCAAAGCTTGTGACGCGAAAGGAAAGCGCGGTCGTGTACGTAAAAAGTAAAGAGGTTATTTCGGATATTTTAAATTTGCTCGGCGCGGAAAATTGCCTTGAAAAGTTTGACAGGCTTGTCGAGTACAAGGACAAAACGAATAACGAAAACAGGGTAAATAATTGTTCCGTATCCAATATCGACAAATCGGTAATGGCGTCCGTCAATCAGGTTCGCGCAATTGAGGTAATAAACGAGACGGTGGGGCTTCAAAGCCTCGATAAAAAATTTTTCGATGTTGCCGCGGCGCGGCTTGCAGACAAAAACGCCAGCTTGCAGGAGCTTGCCGAAAGGCTTAATATTTCTAAAAGCTGCATAAACCACAGAATGAGAAAAATCCTTGAACTGGCAAAATCTTTGGGCAGGGATTAGAGGAAAACAAAATGAAAGATTTCGTGCATTTACATTTACATACCGAGTATTCGCTTCTTGACGGCGCGTGCAAAATAGATAATTTAATCGAACATTGTAAAACCAACGGTATCGATACGGTCTGCATTACCGACCACGGTAATATGTACGGAACATTACAGCTTGCCGAAAAAGCCGCCGTCGCAGGTCTTAAATATATAATAGGGTGTGAGTTTTACGTTACGGAGGATATGAACGATAAGACCTCCCAGTCGGCAGAGCACCTTATTTTGCTTGCCAAGAACAGGCGCGGATATATCAATCTCGTCCAGCTGGATTCGATGGCTTTCGTCGACGGATTTTACTATAAACCCAAAATCGATTATAAGGTTTTAAAAGAACATAGCGAAGGTGTTATATGCCTGTCTGCCTGTCTTGCGGGCGGCATACCCAGAAGACTTTTGGCGGGCGATTACGACGGCGCTAAAAATCTTGCGCTTTATCTCAAAGAAATTTTCAAAGAAGATTTTTATATCGAAATTCAGGACCACGGCATTGAAGAAGAACGCCGCGTTTTGCCGCATCTTGTAAGTCTTGCCAACGATATAGGGGTCGAACTTGTCGCGACGAACGACGTGCATTATCTTTCCAAAAGCGATGCGGAAATGCAGGACGTTCTCATGTGTATTCAGATGAAAAAGCAGTTGGACGACCCCAAGCGAATGAAGTTTGCTACGGACGAGTTTTATTTTAAAACGGGTGACGAAATGGCGGCGCTGTTTCCCAACTTGCCGAAGGCTATTTCCAATACGCGCACCATTGCGGACAAGGTTACAGAGCCTGCATTCAATTTAAATAAAAAGGGATATCCCGAAAAAGACAATACGCTTATTCCCACATATACGCCCGAGGACGGCAGTACGGCTGAAGAATACCTGAGAAAGCTGACTGCCGAGGGGCTTAAAACGCGGTACGGCACACCGACAGAGAAGGAGCTTTCCCGCGCGGAATACGAGCTGGGTATTATTTGCAGTATGGGTTACGCCGACTACTATCTTGTAGTTTGGGACTTCATTAACTGGTCTAAGAAAAACGCAATTCCCGTAGGCCCCGGGCGCGGCTCTGGCGTCAGTTCAATAGTTGCGTATTCTATAGGCATTACCGATGTGGAACCGCTTCAATACGATTTGCTTTTCGAAAGATTTTTGAACCCCGACCGCGTTTCTATGCCCGACTTCGATATAGACTTTTGTACGGACAGGCGTGAGGAGACAATAGAATACGTGCGTAGAAAATACGGCGCGGAAAATGTCTGCCAGATAGTAACGTTCGGTACTATGGCAGCGAAAAACTCCATTAAAGACGTCGGTAGAGTTATGCGCGTGCCCTATTCGGAAACGGACAGGATAACCAAAATAATGGACGGAAAAACTTCTATAAGCGATTTGCTGGGCAGGCGCTTGGACGGAGTGCGCAAAAAGATTGACGCCGAGCAGGACGAAGACAAAAAAGCCGAACTCAGAGAAAAACTTAACGAGCTGAGCGCAATGCGTAACAGCGAGTTCTGCGAAATTTACGAAACGGACGATTCCCTGCGCCGCGTTATCGATATGGCGCTTAAAATAGAAGGAATGCCGCGCCAGACGGGTATTCATGCGGCGGGCGTGGTAATATGTCAGAAGCGTATAGCCGATAACGTACCGCTTTCGAGAAACGGCGAGGACATAACCACCCAGTACGTTGCAAAGGAAATAGAGTCGCTCGGTATGCTGAAAATGGACTTTTTGGCGTTGGTTACTCTTACCGATATAAAAAAATGCTGCGACTATATTAACGAAAATTACGGTAAAATAATAGACTTTAATAAGATAGGTTATTCGGACGGCGGCGCCTACTCGCTTATTTCGGAAGGTGACACCGACGGAGTGTTCCAGCTCGAAGCCGGCGGTATGAAGCGCTTCATGAAAAACCTGCGTCCCGACTGTCTTGAAGATTTGATAGCGGGGGTTTCGCTTTACCGCCCCGGACCTATGCAGTTTATCGACTCTTTCTGTCGCAGAAAGCACGGTCAGGAAGAAATAAAATACGACTGTCCTCAGGAAGAAAAAATATTAAAAGTCACTTACGGTATACCTGTCTATCAGGAACAGGTCATGCAGATCTTCCAGGATCTCGGCGGTTTCTCACTCGGCGAAGCCGACCTCGTGCGCCGCGCAATGGGCAAAAAAGACAAAAAGACTTTGATGGCGCAAAAGGAAAAGTTTATCAACGGCGGTATAAGCGATACCAACGGAAGCGAAATTGTCGGGTGCAAGAAGAACGGTATTTCTGTAAATGTCGCAAATAAAATTTTCGGCGATATGGAAAATTTTGCGTCGTATGCGTTTAATAAATCGCATGCAGCCGCATATGCAACGCTTGCATATCAGACGGCTTGGCTTAAAAAATATTATTGCAAAGAGTTTATATGCGCGCTTTTAAATAACCGCTTGAATAAAATAGACGAGATAACCAAATACGTTCTGTACCTCAAAGAGAAAGGGTATAAGGTTCTTCCTCCGGATATTAACAAAAGTAAGACGGTTTTCACTGTAGAAAACGACGGCGTTCGTTTCGGTCTTTCCGCGTTAAAGGGCGCAGGTCAGGCGGTTATCGACGCGGTTATAGAAGAAAGGAACAAAAACGGTGATTTCAAAGATTTTCCCGATTTTGTTTCGCGCTGTATAAGCGTTCTCAACTCCCGTCTTGTGGAGGGGCTCATACTTTCCGGCGCGTTCGATGCCATGGGGGTAAAGCGGTCGCAACTGGAAGAAATCTACGAGCCTCTGTGCAATAAAGCCAAAACAATCAATAAGCAACGCAACAGCGCGCAGATGAATTTGTTCGGCGATATTCTCGGCGAAGAAAAGTTGGATGTCACATATCCCGATATAGCCGAATACGAGCTGAACGAAAAGCTTTCCAAAGAGAAGCAGGTTCTCGGTGTGTACGTAAGCGGTCACCCGTTCGAAAAGTACGTTCACGCTTTTCCCGATTGTACGTTCGACTGTTCGTTTTTCGACGATTATGTAGAGGACGAGGATGGAAACAGAACGTTTAACCGCATTTCAGACGGAATGCGTATTACTATGGCAGGCATAATAGCGTCGTACAGACGTACCATGACTAAACGTACGGGAACATATATGGCGTTTATGACATTAGAAGACGTATACGGCAGCGTAGAGTGTGTGTGTTTCCCTTCGGCTTACGAAAAGTATAAAGCCGAAATAATCAACGACAGAATAGTAAAGGTCAGAGGAAAGCTCGACGTCGACGCGGAAAAGGGTGTTTCTCTCATAATTGATGAAATTATTCCCATGGAAACGCAGGAGCGGACGGACGCCGTTACAGACGTACGGAGTCATAAATCGGTATTATGGTTGAATGCGACTTCCGTCGCAGACGAAAATTTCGAAGAGTTTATAAATACGCTTTACAATTACGAGGGCGAGTCGGTCTGTAAAATAGTACGCGGCAAACAAAAATTTTTGTTTCCGACCGGCGTTAATTACTGTCGCGGACTTCTTGCGGAATTGAGCGTATTTATCAATTTGGAAGATATAAAGTTTATTGAGTAAAATTTGTTGTAATTTAATTATTGTTCTGTTATAATACATTTCGTAAATGATGAATGAAAGTTCGTTACCGGCGGGGGACTGTAATTCGAACTGCATATATGTAAGGAGATTTGTATGAAGAGAATAGGCTTGCTTACCAGCGGCGGCGACGCTCCCGGTATGAACGCTTGCATCAGGGCGGTAGTTCGTACGGCAATTTATTACGGAATGGAAATTTACGGGATAGAGCGCGGTTACCAGGGGCTTATCGACGACGTTATAATTCCTATGGAAATGCGTTCCGTTTCAGATATAGTTCAGCGCGGCGGCACTAAGTTGAGAACTGCCAGATGTCTCGAAATGTTGACGAAAGCCGGACAGAAAAGGGCGGTAAAAACTCTTGAAGCGCACGGAATCGAAGGCTTGGTCGTCGTCGGCGGCGACGGTTCGTTCAGGGGCGCAAAATGCCTTTCGGAAGAGTATGGTATTCCCACGATAGGTATTCCCGGTACTATAGATAACGACCTCGAATATACGGATTACACTCTCGGTTTCGATACAGCGGTAAATACCTGTATTGACGTTATAAATAAATTGCGCGACACTATGACCTCGCACGAGCGTATTTCCGTTGTCGAAGTAATGGGAAGGCGTTGCGGGGATATCGCTCTCTATGCGGGTATAGCCAGCGGCGCGGAGATTATCGTCGTACCCGAAGTTGTTTTCGACCTTGACGATATAGTAATGAAAATCAACCGTTCCAGGGCAAACGGCAAACATTCGAACATAGTTGTTGTAGCGGAGGGTGTGTGCACGGCGGAAGAATTCGCAAAACAGCTTCAATCCGTCACAACTTATTCCGTGCGCCCCACGACAATCGGACATATTCAGCGCGGCGGATCGCCCTCGATGGCGGACAGAATGCTTGCGGCTCAGTTCGGCAATAAAGCGGTCAGGTTGCTTAACGACGGCATAGGCAACAGGGTTGTAGGTATCCGTAAAAACGAAATTATAGATATGGATATAATAGAAGCGGTAAACATGAAAAAGAAGTTCAATTACGAGCTTTACGAAACGCTTCAAATGATTTCAATGTAAATGAAAAGCCGCTTAAACAAGCGGCTTTTTTTATGCGGATTTCCGTATTAAAGGAATTTTTATGATTTTAACCGTTTGTCCTTGCCCTTGTATCGACGTCAATATGGAAGTCGATTCTTTGGGGGTGGGCAGAGCCAACAAAATAATCAGCAAAAGAACCTTTTACACCGGCAAAGCGTTAAACGTTGCCGTAGGTCTTGCAAGATTAAACGCCCGCGTCTTTGCGACCGGTTTTATGTTTGAAGAAAACGGTACGCATTTCGAACATGAATTGCACCGCGAGGGCGTGCCCTATAAATTTGTGTGGAACAAGGGCAGAGCGAGTGAAAATTACAGCATAATCGACAATAAGTCGATGTTGACGGAGTTTGACGACGCCGGCCCCGAGGTGTGCACGGAAAAGAAAGACGAATTAATATCGTTGGTTGCGCGTATGGCGGGAAATTGCGAGTGCGTTGTAATTTCCGGCGGTCTGCCCAACGGCATTAATTCCGATTTTTACGGTGAAATTATAAAAGCCGTTCCAAAGTCCGTTGCAACCGTCGTCGACGCGGAAGGCGACAGCCTTAAAGAAGCGTTAAAACAAGGCGTGCGTCTGGTTAAACCGAATTTGGGAGAATTGGAGCGTACGTTAGGCAAAAAAATAGCCACTAAACAGGAAATATTGGCGGCATGCGGTGAAGTTTTGGATTTAGGCGCGCAGTACGTGCTTTTATCTCTCGGCAAACAGGGTGCTGTTATTACGGACGGCAGTTGCAATTTTTATTGCAAAAGCGTTAACGTCGCAATGAATTCGACCGTCGGCGCGGGCGATGCAATGGTTGCCGCCGCCGCAGGCGCACTAGTCAAAAACGCGCCGTTAAGGGAAATTTTATGTTGCGGGGTTGCCGCGGGAACAGCGGCGGTGACTCAACCCGAAAGCATTTCTTTTACAAAAGAAAAATATGAAGAAATACTTTCCAATCTGTCCGTTAAAAAATTTTAAGTTTTTTACTTGTATTTTTGTTTGCGTTAATGTATAATCAAATATGTTACAGGAGGCATTTTATGTGGGATGAATATACGCCTTTACAGCTTTTAAAGACTATGCCCAGAAAGCTCAATCAAGATAATCTTTCCAAAATTCAGATGGTTATCGATGCGGATAAATATAAAAACAGTCTGGTCAGCGGGTTTGACCTTTGCGGAATTTATGCTCCGTTTTGCCGCGGTTGCGATAAAACAAGTATCTACCCCTGCGCAATCGCATACATAAGGATGATGCAGTCGGAAGGGATGAATATTGAAATCGACGCTTCGCCTGTTTTAAACGGTACGTCGAAAAATCATATCGGCAAACCCGAAGTTTCCCGTCCGCTTTCGGGACAGGAATTGCAAAATCCCGCTACCGCCGTGCGCGAAGTGAAAATTGCAGAACATAAAACCGTTAAGACGCGCGGCGTGCAGGAAGTAAGATTTTCAGAGCCGAAAATTTATAAGTCTAAGTCGAAAGAGAATTTACTCGGAGAATTAGCGGTGACTGAGGCGGAGGACGAGCCGGTGCTTGTGTTGCCGGAAATAAAGACGGCTTCGGATTTAAAGCCTGCGGAAGAAATAGACGGTTCGGATATTTTTATCCCTGTAAAGGAAACGGTTGCGCCCGTCAAAGAACCTGTCAAGGAGCCCGTTAAGGAAACGACGGAAGACCGCGTAAAAGAAACTTCCGCCGATAAGGAAGAGTCGGTTGTGCCCGTATTGCCGTCCGCCCCCGTAAAAGAGGAAACTCCGTCGGCGGAACCCGTCAAACGCAGAATACGCATTGCGGTTGCAAGAAGAAAACTTTAATTTTAATATTTGCCGCGGCGGACAAAGCTTTCCACGCTTTGTCCGCCGCTTATTAAGTGTACGTCGGGTAAGCCGCAGATAAATTTTTCGGTTTCATGCGCCGCCGTAGTGTGCACTTAATAAAATAAAAACCTTTCCCGATACGGAAAGGTTTTGGAGCTGCTGAGCGGACTTGAACCGCCGACCTCATCCTTACCAAGGATGTGCTCTACCGACTGAGCCACAGCAGCAATATTTGATTTACTTGAATATTATATTTTAATTGATTTATAATGTCAATTCATTTTAACCATTAATATTAAAAAACGGAGTAAAAATGAAAAGTAACGATTTAACCAAAGTTGCGGTAAGGGTATCGGTAATAACTATATTTATGAATGCCGCGCTTGTGGTTTTCAAATTGCTTGCGGGTATATTCGGTAAATCGTATGCATTGATTTCCGATGCGATACATTCCGCTTCCGACGTTTTTTCAACCGTTATAGTAATAATAGGTGTTAAAGTTTCCGCAAAGAAAGCCGATAAAAATCACCCGTTCGGGCATGAAAGATTCGAATGCGTTGCCGCAATTTTACTGGCTGTCGTTTTGTTTGCTACAGGTGTGGGCGTAGGGTACTCGGGCGTAAAAAATATCGTTACCGGCGATTATAAAAATTTCGCGGTGCCCAAGGTTATCGCGCTTGTCGCCGCAGCCGTTTCGATTGTCGTTAAAGAGGGTATGTTTTGGTATACGTATCTTGCGGCAAAAAAGGTAAATTCTTCCGCTCTCAAAGCCGACGCATGGCATCACCGTTCGGACGCGCTTTCTTCAGTCGGCAGTCTTGTCGGCGTTATCGGCGGTATGTGCGGCGTGAAAATATTGGATAGCATTGCATGTATAGTTATTTGCCTGCTTATTTTGAAAGCCGCCGTACAAATATTCTGGGATGCCGTAAAAAAGATGACGGACGAAGCCTGCGACGATAAAACGGAGAACGAGATAAGGGAATTCATAAGTTCTTGCGACGGGGTAAAGCGTGTGGATTTACTTATGACAAGGAAGTTCGGTAACAGGATATACGTTATAACGGAAATCGCTTGCGAAAGCGATCTTCCGCTGATAGAGGCACATAGAATTGCAGAGTCTGTTCATAGCGGTATAGAAGAAAAATTTCCGCTTATCAAGCATATTACAGTGCACGTCAATCCTTACGGAAAGGACGAAAAATGTGAAATAAACGAGTAATATTATCTATTTTGGCATAATAAAATATTATCAAATACTTGACTTAGAGTATTTATAATATTATAATATAGTCATCAAAAACTAAGGAGAGAGATATGTTTTGTAAAAATTGCGGTCAGACTATTGACGATAATGCAGTCGTCTGTCCTCATTGCGGAGTGCAGGTAGCACAGGTTAAAACCGGCGATAGCGAAGGTAACACAATGGCGATTGCGGGTTTTGTATTGTTTTTCTTCGGTTTCAGCTTTATAGGATTGATTTTGAGCATTATAGGCTTGAAAAACGCGAAGAACGGCGCTCCGTATAAAGGATTGGCTGTTGCAGGTATCGTGCTTAACGCGCTTGAACTTTGCGGCTATGTAATTTTGGTTATATCTTTAATTGCAGGCATTGGTTGCGCTGCTGCTTCTGTCGGCGGTTCGGTTTCGGCTCTTTGCGCAATACTTTAATAATTAAATAAAAAAACAGGCGGAAAATTTTCCGCCTGTTTTTTTATTGCAAAGTTTTAATAAATTGTTTCATGCATTCGCAAGGTTTGCCGTCTTTGTCATAACCGGTGTCGTTACATTTTTTACAGTGATATTCGGGAATAAACTGCGATTTATCCATACCCAATTCTTTCAATCGTTTGTCACCCTGCAACTCAAGATCTTTAAGAGTGGCGGAAAGCTTTGCGGCTTGGTTAGCGTCTTTAACTTCGGCAAACGCAAGCTGTATGGTCAATGTGTTTATTTTATCGTATATTTCACCGTAAACAGCGTCTGCTTTCGCTTTGCTCAAGGCTTTTTCCGCGGCGGCTTCGGCAGAGTGTTTTAAATCATAGTAATGCCTTTCGATTTCGGCGCGCCCGACGCGGCTGTCTGACGGTAGGTATTTATTTTTACCCGCAGGCTTCGCTATTTTATCGGGACTGAACACATTTTCGCTTTTCCAAGCGGAAAGCACTGTGTTCATATATGCCACGGGGTTGGCTTTACCGTTCGCGGCTTCGGCGGCGCATAGCAGCATTTCGTCGGAAAAATTCCAATCGCGCCATCTTGAAACAGTTTCCCTGTCGTTTTCTATAATACGTCTTGTCAAGCCGCACGTTTTCAGTAATTTATGTATGAATTTATCTTTTTCTGTTAGGGCGGCAATGTGTTTTTGCAAAGAGGAGTCGTTTATCACGCCGGCGTTGTAGAATTCCAGTATCGTTTCGTTCATGGCGTCGAAAGATTTTTTGTCTTGCCCGAAGCAGTAATCGGCGATAAGATTCAGGCTTTCGAAATCGTAACCGTAATCGCGCCAAACACCGACGTATTTTTCGACGTAGGTCAAAGGTTGTTGTATAAACACTCCCAATTTTTTTGCTATATCGTATGCCGCGTTTATGGCGTCGGTTCTGTTTTTGCAGTAATCCTGAATTTCTTTAACGTCTAACTTATGGTTTCGGTAAAGCTCGTTTACGACGTCGTTCAGCTTTTCCATAGACTTGACCTTAAAGCATTTTGCCGCGGTTTTTATAGCTTCGTCGTCAAAACCGAGATTTTCAGTCCATTGCTTGTAATACTTTTTGTCGTCCAGGTCGGGTTTTCCGGAAATGTGTAACTTTTCGAACAGTACGCTTAAAGCGAGGGAAACCGAATCGTAGTCCGCCAGCTTTTCGTCGACCTTGCGCGCGGTAATCGCTTCTTCGGCGGCAAAGCTTTTTGCAACGGTTTTTATGTACCGCATATTTATATTGTCGCCTTTAAGTCCTACGCAATAATTCATTATCATTAAAAGCGCGTTCTGTTCGAAGCCGTAATCCTCCAAAAGACGGAAATACTCCCTGTATTCGTTTGTGGAAATCATTCTGCCCGTAATTACAGACTGCGCGCCCTTTGCAAAATCCGCATATTTTTCGGGATTAATCTTTTTCGGGGCACCGTAAACGTTGTCCGCGTCTAAAATTTTCACCGAAAAGGGACTGCGCGAAATTATTGCCGCAAGCTCTAATTCTTCAAGGTATTCGAAATAACTTTCCGTTTGTTCGGACGTAAACGTCAATCTTGCGGCAATATCGTCAAGCGTAAGCGAGTTTAACCCGTTTTGATAAGCGTAGAGCGCAAAAAGATAAACTTTAACCGCATTAGGCTCCAACACGGGTAAGTATTTGGTGATAAATTTGTTTTCGACGCTTGTGAAAGATTTCTTCAAAAGCTCGTCGGAAACCGAAATTAAAGGCATTTTTTCAAACTCCGTTTTAACGCTTGATTTCTTTTGTGAAAAGGGCTATAATATTCAGGTAGTTATATTATATAAGTTCGGGCAAAAAAAATCAAATACATTTGTCGCGTTTGCTTTGTTTTTTGAAACGCAGTATGAAAATTTTACACACTTCCGACTGGCATATCGGTAAAAAACTTATGGGCAGGGAGCGCTATGACGAATATCGCGCCGTGTTGGGTGAAATAAGCGCAATCTGCGAAAGCGAGCAGGTTGAGCTGGTTCTTGTCGCGGGCGACGTTTTTGATACGTATACGCCGTCTGCGGAAGCCGAAAGCATATTTTTCGACGGTGTGAAGGACATTGCAAAACATTCTGCGGTTTTGGTAATAAGCGGAAATCACGACGATTACGTAAGGCTTACCGCGGCTTCGGCATTTACCGAGGAATTGAACGTATATATCATAGGCAATAATTCTCATTCCGTTTCGTGCGGGAAAGATTTTCCGGTCCGTCCCGTAGTTTCCGATAACGGATACATTATTTTCGGTAACGGAAAGGGTGAAAAGGTTTATATAAATATTTTGCCGTATCCGAACGAAGCGCGCTTCAAAGAGGGCAAAAGCGACGAAACTTTTTCCGAAAAAGCTTTGCGCTGGATTTCTTACGGGGAAAGGGGCAAGACCGAAAAATTACCTTCGTTGTTTTTATCTCATATCTTCGTTGCCGGCGGGTCGGTAAGCGACAGCGAGAGGGAAATAGATTTGGGCGGCGCGCGCGCCGTAGCGTTAGACGCTTTGCCCGCTTGCGATTACTGCGCGTTGGGACATTTGCACAAAAGACAGAAAATAGGCGAAAACGCTTATTACAGCGGCGCCATAATGCAGTTTTCGTTTGACGAAGCGGGAGCGGAAAAATCCGTCAACGTTTTCGATTTAAATGCCGACGGCGTTTCGGACTTTCATACGGTAACGCTTAATTCCGGAAGAAAACTTATCAGGTTGCAGGCTAACGGCGCACAGGAAGGTATATTTCTTTTAAACGGTTACGGCGGTTATTATGTAGAGCTTACTCTTAATTTGTCGGAACCGCTTACGCCTGTTGAAAGCGCGCAGCTTCATTCATGCGAAAATCTTGTTTCATTGAAGGCGGACGTTCGCAGGGCAGAAGCTGCTTTTGCGGGAGTTTCAAATAAAAATAAAAGTTCTTCGCAATTGTTTACGGAGTACTACAAATTCAGATACGACTGTAATCCGCCGGAAGATTTACTGGCTTTGTTTCTGTCGCTTACGGAGGAAGAATGAGACCTCTGAAATTGTGCTTTAAAGGTATAAACAGTTTTTCCGATTATACGGTTATCGACTTTGAAAAACTTATAAAGCGCGGTATTTTCGGTATTTTCGGCGACACGGGAAGTGGAAAAAGCACCATACTCGACTGTATAAATTTTGCGCTTTACGGCAGGGTTGAAAGAAGCAGGGAAAAGCTTGACATTATAAATTACCGTAGCGAGGCCGCCGAAGTCAAGTTCGATTTTGACGTTTTATCCGAAGGAAAGCGCAAAGTTTACTCTATCGAACGCACAATAAAAAGGAAAAGCGGCGTCCACAAAGCTTCGCTGTTTGAAGACGGTGTATGTATAGCCGACAACGCTTCAACCGTTACTAAAAAGATAACCGATATAATCGGCGTCGACGCGGAGGACTTCAGGAAGTGCATAGCGTTACCGCAGGGCGAGTTTTCCCAGTTTGTCAAATCTCAGCCGTCGGAAAGAATTTCGCTTATAGAGCGACTGTTTTCACTGTCGAAATACGGCGACAGACTTAAAGAAAAGCTTAAAACCTGCGGCGACGAAGCCGCTATCGCATACAGAACAACCGACGCCAAATTGCAGACGTATTCCGACGTTTCAAATGAAATAATCGAGTCGCGGAGCAAGGAAATATCAAAAACCGAAAAAGAGATTGCTTCCCTTAGTAAAAGCGTGGAAAAATCGGAAAAGAGTTTTTCGGCTTTGAGAAGTTTGAACGAAAGCAGAAAAGAGCGTGACGCGATTCTCGTAAAGCTGTCGGAAGCGGAATGCGTAAAGCAGCGTATGGAGGATTTGCGTACGCGGTTGAATTGTTTGCCCGTCTGTAAAACGGTTGTAGAAATAAGCGACGAAATAAAAGCAAAATCGCAGGAGCGTTTGCAGGCGGAAAAATCTTTGACGGAGTTAACCGAAAAAATAAAACTTTCGGAACAAAGACTCGAACAGTACAATAACAAATTAAAATCTGACAATTACGATGAAAAAATTGCCGTTTGTATAGAACTTGCGGCAAAATACAAAGCTTGCGAGGATAAGCCGTATAAACTGGAACGTCTTGAAAAGCAGCTTGAAGCAAAGCGCATGGAATTCCGCAAAAAGGACGAGGAACTGCGCGTTCTCTCCGCTTTAACGGAAGATAGAAAAAAGGAAGCTACTGCGATTGAAAAGGAGCTTTCCCTGTGCGGTGCCGAAGATTTGGAAAAGCTTATTAATATAGATTTCAAAGGAGCTGTTTTAAAAGAGGAATATGTAAACTCTCTCGATTATTTCGTCGGGTTGAACGGCAATGTAAAACTTTTCGGCAACGATAATCCTTTATACGATTATGTAACCGAAGAGTTAAAAAACAGGATAGATTTCTATAAAGACAGAATTTATCAGGTAAAAGATTTTAATTTAAAAGAAGCCGAATCCGCTCTTAAAAATTTTCAGGCTTCGGACAGTCGGCGTAAGAAGCTTACGGAAGAATTTAACGCTGTAGTTGCGCGTTTAAAGGACGCGGAAGCTGCGGTAAAGCAGTGCGAAAGGGAAAAGGAACTTTTAAAATCCGAAGGCGAAAACCTTAAATCTTCTTACGACGAAATAAAGAACGAAATATGCAAGATATTCGGTGCGGATATTAAAGATTTTTCGTCGGCTGTGAACGAGAATAACGCCGCGCGAGAGGGGTTTGAAAAAGCTAAACGAAAGCTAAACGACGATATTAGCGCCTCTCAAAAAGATTTGTCGGAGTTGCGTTCGCTTTTGTCCGCGGCGGAGGCAAAGTTAAAAGCGGCGGATAGCGAAACTGAAAATTTGGAGCGCAAGCTTAAAGACCTTATCATAAAATCCGGTTTAAAGGACGCGGAAAGCTGTAAAAAGCTTGCGGAAGAATTTTCGGCTTATCCCGACGCGGAAAGTGCCTTGCGGAAATTCGACGCCGAGTTTATTTCGCTTAATTCGCGCTTGGCGCAGTTGAATGCTATCCCCGGTATTGCGGAGTTCTCGAAAGACGAGTTTTTACGGGTTGAAAAAGAGAAGGATATTTTATCGGAAAATCTTTCAGCATTAAAGGAAAAGCTTGCAGTATTAAAAAATAATTACAATACCGCGCGGACGAGATTGGCTGAAAAGCAGGAACTTTTAAAGCAGTTTGCGGTTGAGGAAAAACGTAATAACCTTATCGGGCAGTTGAAAGATTTGACAAAAGGCAATAAATTTATGGAATTTATCGCCAATGAATATTTGTACGATATATCTTCTCTGGCTTCCACGACACTTTTAAATCTTACGGACGGCAGATATTTTCTTACCTATACGGACACTTTTTATGCCGGCGACAATTTCGACTGCGGCAACCTAAGGGGCGTGAACACGCTTTCCGGAGGGGAGACCTTTCTTGTTTCGCTTTCGCTGGCGCTGGCGTTGTCGCAAACTATTTGCGCTTCGCTGAAATCGATAGAATTTTTCTTTCTGGACGAAGGCTTCGGTACTTTGGACGGCTCTTTGGTCGACACGGTAATGAACGCTTTGGAAAAACTTAAAAGCTCGCATTTTACGATAGGCGTCATAAGCCACGTTGAGGAGCTTAAACACAGAATCGACAGCAAAATAACAGTAAATAAAGCAACCGAAAGTCACGGTTCTACCGTGCAAATCAGTTGCTGAGGAGACAATATGCCTCGCATTTTAACACCTACTCAAATTTGGAGCGAGTTTGACGACTCGTTGGACCTGACGGCGGTTACGCTTAATAAGCGCGTTGAAAACGGTGTCGTTTTCGAGGACGTAAGTTTTTTAGGCAGAGAAACCGGGGACGGCAGGGTGAGAATTTTCGGCGTATTCGCAAGCGACGAGAAACAGCCTTCGGATGAAACCGTTCTCATTTTTCCCGACAGTACCGATACGGTCGACTATGAGCTTTTGAAACTTTTCGTCGAAAAGGGCTACTCTGCATTTATGGTCGACTACCGCGGCGACTGGGAAAATACTGAGTATTTTACGCTGTATCCGGGAATTATAGATTACGCTAATACTCTCAGATGCGGAAGGCATAAAGATTTTGTCGACGATACAGCCGAAAAGACAAGTTGGTATGAGTGGGTCGGCGTGGGTATCTATGCCCGCAGATATATTATCAAGCGTACGGGAAGCGAACAT
>ERZ777011.1780-NODE-1780-length-20522-cov-4.512337_pt1 | contig 20522 bp, 17 predicted proteins | sample MGYA00374964_ERZ777011 | MGnify/ENA primary metagenome ERZ777011 (study PRJEB29310, sample SAMD00008975) | mouse gut metagenome | study: EMG produced TPA metagenomics assembly of the Metagenome analysis of fecal microbiota from mouse which was promoted... | reverse complement strand
GTCAACGGGTTTTGCAGGACAGAGCTGCTGCAGCGGATCTTCTCCGACCTGCAGAATCCCCTGTACATGACGGATGAAGCGGTACAGGATATTGAACGCTATGTCAGTGCGCGCCTGGGCTATGCCCAGGTCTCACTGACCGATTCCTGGGAAGCCGTTCTCTCCGCCGTACTCAGCGGTCCGGCTGTCCTGGTCATTGACGGCTTCGACCGGGCTGTCCTCATTGACACCCGGAGCTACCCCGCGAGAAGCATTGCCGAACCGGACCTGGAAAAGGTAACCCGGGGATCCCGGGACGGCTTTGTGGAAACCCTGCTGTTCAATGCCAACTTGATTCGAAGAAGGATCCGCTCCACCGGGCTGTGCTTCGCCATGCACAGCGTAGGCACGGAAAGTAAGACGGATGTGGCCCTGGCCTACCTGGAAGGCTCCGTAAACAAAGAGCTGCTAAAAAAGCTGTCCGATACCCTCGACAGCCTTCATGTGTCTTCTTTAACCATGGGAACGAAAAGCCTGGAGGAGCTGCTGCTTCCCAAGCGCTGGTGGAATCCTCTTCCTGCCTTCCAGATTACGGAGCGCCCTGACGTTGCCTGCAGTTACCTGGCGGAAGGCCATATTCTGGTGCTGGTGGACAATTCTCCTGTGGTGCTGGTGCTCCCCTGCACGATTTTTCAGTTTACCCAGAACCCTGAGGATTATTACAGCAGCCCCTCCGTAGGCACCTACTTCCGGCTGGTACGCTTCCTCTGTATTCCCGTGTGTCTGCTGCTCCTGCCCGTTTTCCTGCTGCTGACCACCTGCTACCCGGAGGAATCTGCCCGGCTGGGCCTTTCCGCCACCTCCGGCTTAAGCGGCCCACGGCTGTTCTTTTATGTCCTGGCGGTAGAATTTATTCTGGATCTCTTTAAATATTCTTCGGCCTTAAGCTCCGGAAAGTTTTCCGGCTCTTTGTCCATGATCGGTGGGCTGATTATCGGAGACATTGCCGTCAGCCTGAACTGGGTTTCGGTGGAAGCCCTGTTCTATGGCGCCATAACACTGCTGGCCACTCTGTCCATTTCCGGTACGGAATTCAGCGATGCCCTCCGGCTTTATCGCATTTTCCTGATCGTCGCTACCGGCATCTGGGGCCTGCCCGGCTTTCTGATCAGCCTGGGCGCCGTGCTGCTCTCCATTGCCACAACGCCCACCTTTGGCGGCTTCAGCTACTTTTGGCCGCTCTTTCCTTTTAACGGAAAAGCCCTTTCCCGGCTGTTGTTCCGCAGTCCCACGCCAAAAGCGCAGCCCATTAAGCCCTGGGGGCGGGGCAGGGTGAAGAAGTCATGACAGCGTAATCCGCCATCTTTCGTTAAAATTATTGGTTTTCACCATTTGTCCGTAACATTTAAAAAAGTCTGCCACTATCATTACCAGGATTACCGTCACAATAATGCGGACTGCTCTTCCGTCCAGCCCATTTATCTTGCTCATGAGAAACGGAAATATCTTATCCATAAAAAAGGTAACCATGGCAGCAAATCCCACGCTGGTGGGCACCGATGTATATTTCGTAATATGCAGGGGAATGGGAGAATAATTCCAGTATTCAATATGGCAGAACTCCTCCGTTACCATTCCCAGAATGATCTCGCCAATGCTGATGCAGAGCATGACACAGACAAAATAGAGGAGATATTTCGCCATACGGGATGCTTTCACCGGAAACCTGTTCAGGAACCTCATATCAGAAGGTACTCCGAACAAGATATAGATCGCCAGCACTGCCAGGCCATATCCCAGCAGAAACGGCAGATTCATATTGCGGTTGTTGATATAACCCTTCGTCAGTGCAAGCCACATATTTTCCACCGCAAAGCCCATAAAAGAAACAAGTATCACCAGTATTCCCATATTGTACCATTTGTATTTCATCTGCTTTTGTCCCTTTCCCATGTCCTGATAATACTTATAGTAATATACTCTTGTCCCGGAAACAAGGAATTTTATCTTAAGTTTTCCTTTACGTCCTCCGCCTCATAGTCAAAAATACATTTTTCAAAGGCATTAATCACATGAGTATCCTCATACTTGTCATATCTTTTATGCTTCCTGCCGTAGGTAATATGCACATGGCCATGCAGAAAATATTTCGGTCTGTACTTTTCCATCAGATGCAGGAACGCCCGGAAGCCCTGATGGGGCAGATCCAGTCCGTCATTCAGCTGATAAGCCGGCGCATGGGTAACCAGAATGTCAAAGCCACCCTTACGCCAAAGCCTGTATCGCAGCTTCCGGACGCGCTTCTGCATTTCCTTCTCCGTATACTGATGGACTCCCGGCTTATAACGCATGGAGCCGCCGAGCCCCAGAATCCTGACGCCCTGATAGATATAAATGTCGTCTTCGATACAGACGCATCCCTCCGGAGGTACACTCTCGTATTTTGTGTCGTGGTTTCCGTGTACATACAGTACCGGCACCGAGGCCATGGTAACCAAAAAGGACAAGTATCTGGGATCCAGATCTCCACAGGAAATGATCAGATCTATCCCGTCCAGCATTCCCCTCTCATAATAATCCCAGTACAGCTTGGATTCCACGTCCGATACGGCAAGTATTCTCATGTCGGAAGCTCCCTTCCCTTTTTCTAACGTTCAGCCGTCTCCAATCCCTGTTGAGTAATAACAGGCTGCGCCGATTCCGCTAATTCAACCGGACTGGGAATTGCACCGATGACATTTTCCGCCAGCCAGTCCATGGCTATAATATCCTTTGCCGACAGGCCTTCTTCCGGCTCGTTCTGAATAATACCCGTCTGAGAATACAGGATACCCGAAAAAGGGTTAAAACTCTCTGTATAAAAATTCTTTTTTAAAAGATCTGCCAGGCGCTTCGTGCCGATAGGCAGGCTTTGGGAACATATCATGTCCACTACGCCGCCGGACATTCCCCACCAGTAGTTGATCGGCTTTACCGCATCCGCGCTCTCGTCATTCTTCCAGGCGCCGTCCATAATTGTGCGGATCAGCCTTTCATAAAATTTCCCCCAGTGCCACAGCGGCATGGCCAGGCTGCGGGGATAGACCCCTTCCACACTGAACAGGCCGAAATACCGGGACGAATCCTCCGGGATGTTCATATCCTTGCCGGAAATAATGGACACCCCCTTCTCCTGCAGCTTGGCCAGGCTGTCCGTATTGTCCTTCAGTCTTGACCATTCCAGATAAACCTCCGCTCTGGGATTAACCATCTTGGCTCCCAGCGCAAAGGCATTAATATTGGCAATACATCCCAGGATAGGATAATCCGCTATATATCCCAGCCGGTTATTGTCCGCCATGGCTCCCGCAATGGCTCCCATTAAAAACTTAGCCTCATACATACGGGCATAATAGGTCCGGATATATCGATGGGAGGTATTGAGGGAGCAGTTCAGAATCCTCACATCCGGGTGGGCTATAGCCTCCTTTACACTCGCCGTAACAAAGGCAGGCGTGGTACTGAATATAATATTGCAGCCGTCCTCTATGGCCTTTTCTATGGTTTCCTCCGCCTTCTCCTGTGTAATATTCTCGTAGCAGACGGTGGATACCTCGTCAAAAAAGGTGGATTCAATATGCTGCCTTCCCAGCTCATGGGCATAGGTCCATGCGGAGGAGCCCGGTGTTTTCTCATAGATAAAGGCAATCTTCTGCTTCGCCGTGCTGATAGGGAGAATGCGGTTCAACAGAGGCTTCCTCTCCTGTACCGGCTCCATCTTCAGTTCCACCTCTTTCCCGGAGCCGCCGATCATAAACTCTTCCCAGCTCTTGACCACCAGCTCCTTAATCTCGTTGGAAGTCTTGTCCGCAAGGGCTTTATAGCCATACAGGGCCACAAAGGCAAGGAACGCATCACCGGTAGTCAGAGACAGCTTATCGCCGCCGTTGGCCTTGTACTCCGCGGAAAATTTAGAATAAATATAACTGAAATCCAGCCGGTCATCATCACTCCAGGCTTCCTCCGGCCCCTTTCCCACGGCTTCCTGCAGCTTCGCAAAGCTGCCCAAATTGGAGAACCATATGTAATTGATTTTGGAGTGCTCGTAAAAATCAACAAACTCGTAATAAATGCGGTTGCTTTTCTCCTCTGTCCTGGGCGGCAGGATTCTGACCACATTGCCCATGACGGAAACCGCGTCAAAATATTTGAGCACGCTGACCCGCTTATTGCCCTCCTCCACGTAAAATTCATTCATATATTCGTAAGCCTTGATCGGATCCCGAATACCTTCCCTTTCATGGCTGTCACTCAAATTTGCCCACTTATGGGCAAATTCCGTCTTATCGCTTAATATCGGCATAAAGTTGCCTGCGAAAGCATTGCTCCTGCCTCCGGTTCTGGTACCCACAATCCTGTCTATGGGAATCTGCACAAGCCCCAGCGGCACCTCTGCATAGTGCTGATTATAGGGCAGTATATCGTCCAGCACCTTAAGGGTGGGGGACTGGCCCTGCAGCAGCCTGGCCTGATAATCCTTCTTCCCCAGCTTATGCGCCTTGTCATAATCGATTATACTCATAATACTTTTCACTCCTCTCGAATTTCACCTCTGGATTATATCACATTCCCGGGGAGATATGAAGATTTTTTTGGCACAGGCCCGGGTTATTGAATCCTGCAAAAACCATACCCGCCAAGACTCAAATATTGTCAAATATATTATGCGTTAAATGTGCCCTCCCTATTCTCATACTGCATAAATAACAAATATTTCAATAAAACAACGTATTATATTGACTATTTTAATCAAAAATTATATGATAAAGAGTAGTAATTGTGAAGTACTGTGAGAGGTGTATACATGAAAGCAGGAAAATCGGCCGCGGAGAGAGCCGCCAAGCGTACAATCATTGATTTATACAGGGGAATGGCAGATCTGAAGATCGTCCGATGTATTAAAAACAGCCTGATTATGCTGCTGCCGGTACTTCTGACAGGTGCCTTTGCACTTTTCTTCCGCGCTTTGCCCATCCCGGCTTACCAGACTTTTCTGAAAGGTTTTTTGTCGGGAGCGCTGGATACCTTTCTGGGATCTGTCTATTCCGCTACTTTCGGCATACTCTCCATCTATATGGCTGTCAGCGTGGCACTTAATTATACACAGGTCTGGATGATGACGAAGACCTACAGCTACGGGATTGTGGTAACCTCCCTGATTTGCTTCTTCCTATTTGTGGGGACAGATGAGTCCGGCAGTTTTTCTGCCGCATCCCTGGGATCAGACGGTGTATTTACGGCCATTGTCTGCGGGCTGTCCGCAAGCTGGCTGTATGACCGGATCTGCAGGAAAATCAAATATTCCGAGCACCTTTTTACGGACGGCGCGGATGACCAGTTTCATGCCATGCTCTCCTCAATTATCCCTACCGTCCTGGTGGTGCTGATCTTTGCGGTCATTAACCTGATCCTCTCAAAACTCTTTCATGTGACCGGATTTCAGATGCTCTTTACCGAATTGATCGGACGTATCTTTGAAAACAGGACCCGTTCGCAGGGCACCATGCTTCTCTTCCAGTTCCTCTTTGGCATTATGTGGCTTTTTGGAATCCACGGAAACAATGTACTGGAATCCGTGGCCCAGGACATCTTTGTGCCGGCAATTGCCGTCAACCAGGAGCAGCTTGCACTGGGACTGCCCGCGACGGAGATATACAGCAAGACCTTCCTGGACGCCTTTACGATGATTGGCGGCTGCGGCACCACATGGTGCCTGATTATTGCAATTCTCCTCTTCAGCAGGAAGAAAAGCAGCCGCAGCCTGGCCAGGCTGTCAATTGCACCGGGCCTGTTGAACATCAATGAGATTATGACCTTCGGACTTCCCGTGATATTCAATCCGATTTTCATGATTCCGTTCCTTTTTACTCCCATGGTATGTACCGTAATCAGCTCAACGGCAATCCGGCTGGGACTGGTGCCGGTTCCTGTTCACCAGGTGCAATGGACCACCCCGATCCTGCTGGGCGGTTATCTCGCCACCGATTCCGTGGCAGGCAGTGTTCTGCAATTAATCAACCTGACGGCGGGCGTACTCATTTATGCTCCTTTTGTAAGGCTTTTTGATCAGGAGAGCAGCCACGACGCCAGGCAGAAACTGGATAAACTCGTGAAAATCCTGATAAACAGCGAGGAATCCCGCAAGCCCATAGAACTCCTTAAGCTGCAGCATGACGAAGGCACGGTAGCAAAGATTCTGGCACAGGAGCTTCAGGATATGATCGGCGTAAAGCCTCTGCAAATATTTTACCAGCCTCAGCACAACGCGGAACATCAGTGTATCGGCGCAGAGGCACTGTTGCGCTGGCGCCATGACGTCTATGGCATGATCTATCCGCCGCTGATAATAAAGCTGGCAGAGGAAATCGGCAAACTCACCGAACTGGAAGAATCGGTGTACCGCACGGTGGTAGAGAATATGGACAGGTTGTGTGCCGCACTGGGGGAAAATGCAAGAATCTCCGTAAATGTCACGGGGGAAACCATCCAGGGAGAAGAGTTTGAAAACTTCCTGACAGAACTCCACGAGGCTTATCCGAATCAGTGCTCCCACCTGGCTATTGAAATCACAGAACAGGCGGCGCTCTTAATAGACGATACCCTGATCGGGCGGCTGAACCGCATTAAGGATATGGGCTTCGAACTGGAGATTGACGACTTCAGCATGGGGAGTACTTCCATTAAATATCTGCAGACAAATATTTTCTCCACCCTGAAGCTGGATGGCGGATTGAGCAAGGGCGTACTGGCAAATCCCAGAAGCCGTGAAATTGTGGCATCCATTATCAAGCTTTCTCATGAATTCGGGATTTCCGTATTGGCGGAATACGTGGAAAATGAAGAACAGCGAAAAGCACTTGAAGATGTAGACTGCACCATGTACCAGGGCTATCTTTACAGCCCTGCCATTCCACTGGAAGAACTGGAAGAAAGGTATAAAAAAGAGCGATAGACGGGACTCGAACCCGCGACCTCCACCTTGGCAAGGTGGCGTACTACCAACTGTACTACTATCGCATGAGAGGTAATATGACCGTCTTCTTTCCTGACGGGTCCTGCCGAAAAGGCAGGGCAATCACCTGCAGAGCAGGGCAATCACCTGCAGAGCAGGTGATGGGAATCGAACCCACGTATCCAGCTTGGAAGGCTGGTGTTCTACCATTGAACTACACCTGCATATTAAATTATCCATCGAACGAAATAAATATTATCATAGGAAAGAATAAATGTCAACCCCAAAGTTAAGATAACAAAAAATCTTTGACAACCCGCCGCAATACGCTTATACTGGATACAGGGGACGGCACCCATAACAAAAAACTGCGAAAGTAACCTGTAAATCTGCAATCAGGAAAGAGGGGAGGATACCCATAGCAAAAAACACAGATTCCGAAGGCAGGAAAACCATCCGCGTCCTGGACGGAGAAGGAAACCAGATTGGTCTGACTTATCCGAAACGGGCGGCGGGACTGGTAAAAAAGGGTCGGGCATATTATGTGAACGACTTCATTATTCATCTGAGTATGTCCGATGCCATGTTGCCAGACAACACACAAAAATCGGAGGTAATGAAGATGGATCAACCTATTACAATAAACACTGCAAATAAAGAGACAGAGAATCAGATTATAAAGTTATATTTTGACCCCCGCAAATGGTCTTTTAACAAGACATGCAAGGACAATGTAGGTAACCGTTCTTTTATAACGGGACCGGACGGAGTGCTCGCTGAAGGCTTTATGATCGGCAACTGGGCCAACAACTGGACGGAGATCGTTTCCGAAACTCTCCTCCTGCCGAAAAATACGGACTGCAGCTTTACTTTCTGGCTGAACGGCGGAGAGAATGACCGGAATGACGAGGTGTGCCGCTTTGATGTTCTTTTCAACAACAATTTTGAACAGCGCCTCTCCTATAATCTGAACCGCAATTATATCCGCCCTGCGAAAAAGCTGAACGGATGGGAATTGTATGAAATACCCTTCCGAACCCAGGACAATGAATATACGGAGCTGAGATTCGTTGCCCAGAAAGCCTATACAACAATTTTGGCAGCAAAGGACGTGTCCGCTTACGCGGAGCTGGAGGATCATCCGGATCCCTTTGAGGCAGAAAGGCCACAGCGCCACAATATTATTTTCAGCGACGGCTTTCCCAGCAATAACTGGTACAGCACAAAAAGTCTCAGGGAAAAGCATAAACAGCAGCAGACAGAAAAAAAGCACCGGAACGGCTTTCATCTGGGCTCAGGCTTTCCCGCCGAGGCCTTTGGTGTACCGCCGATCCCGAATGGTGTTCCGCCGATCCCGAACTTCGGCCCCGGCATAAATATGCCGGAGGTACAAGTGGCAGGTGTCGATACCTCAAAGATTGCCGCTTCCCTGGAAAATCTGTTTAACAGAGTAAGGCAGGGTAAATATGTTTCCATCGAGAATCTTGAAGATGTAATGGAAAACAGCAGCGATCAGGCCCGGGAGATAATAGGAGACGCCACCCAAAGGCTGAGCGATGCGTTGCAGCAGGTTACCGAAGAAATTCAGGCCAACGCAGAAAATCAGCTGACGGCAATCTCCGAAAGCCTGGATGCCCTTTCTTCTGCCTGCGATATGCTGGAAGACCTGGATGTGGAAAGCTTTGCGGGTAACATCAGGGTCACTAAGGGAGAAGCAGAGGATCTGGATGGCATCCTGTCCGATTTGACAGACTCCATATCCGACATTGCAGAGGATCTTCGTTCCGACATTGAGGAAATAGCAGATCACCTGGAAGAACTGCGGGATTCCCTGTCTATGTAGTCAAGTATCCATCCAATATTTCCTGTTCTACGAGACAAAAATCGAGCTGCTGTGGAGAAATCCACAGCAGCTCTTTTCATCCATCATTGCCTTGTCTATAATATTGCAGCAGCAGCCTTACCACCCTGCTGTAGCTGACCTTGCCGTCAGATACGCCGTTGATTTTCAGGTTTGTATCAATAAACACATCCGCCGCCTTATCCACAAGCTCCGTGTCGATCAGCGCCTTGCCGTTAATCCGCTCCCACTCCTCGTCGGATACAAAGATATTATCCGTCCAAACCTGCTCAGACACCACCGTAAGAGGTACTGCTGCCGCTGTCTCCGCAAAGACCTCCGGCTGCTCCTCCTCCAGCCTGTGCACATCATTATACAGATAATTCAGCACACTCAGATACCCCGCATACTGAAAGAACTCGTCCTCCGCCTGCACACACGCCAGATAACCGATAAAGTTTGCCTCGTCCTCATAAATATATCCCCGCAGATGTGCCAGCTCATGGCACATGGTAGAAGGAATATTCAGGATGTGCATGACATCATTGTAATTGGCCTCCATGGAAAACGGGAAATAGTAGCCTTGCATATATTGCTGGCACATAAAATCCGAAAAGAACATTGCCTTGGACCCCGGATACCAGCCCTCCAGCTGCGGATACGTCCGCCCCAGCTGCTGCATCAGCTCCCGTGCCTCATCTCCCATCACTCTCAGGCCCTGCTGCCAGTCCCCGCTGTCCCGCCGGGATATTCTGATGCCGTCCCGGCCGCTATAAACTACCATACCGGTTTCATCCCGCTCCATGGCCCGGGACAGCCGGTTACACTCCCCTGCCACCATATTATAGACGGCAAACAGCTCCACCGGCGTGTAGTCCTCCTGCGCCTCCCCGAAATAGCGCTCCGAAAAGGGGGAGGCGTGATACAGGATGAAACAGTTCAGCGTCATAACCAGGCAGACAATCAGCAGTGCCCATGCAAAAAAGCGGTAAAATCCACGGGAAAAGCGGCAGAAACCGCTTGTCTGCCGGGGCCTTCCGTAGACCCACACACCTGCGATACCCACCGCTTCCGAAGCCTTGCGCTCTGCCGCCCGGCTTCCGGCCCTTCTGACGGCACAGACAAGCCCTGTAACTGCCCATACGACTCCCAGGAGAATGGCTGCCGCCACCAGCACAAGGCCCGCGGCAATCAGCCATTCTCCCACGGAAAAGGGGAAAATTCCCGTAATACGTCCATATGTATTCACCCAGATCGGAAACACATTTGCAATATACCAGTCACAAAAAGACGCACTGCACCAGGCTGCCGCATTCAGCAGAAGAATTACTGCCATGATAAGCCCGAAAAGCTTTTTCGTCGTTTTATTCCCAGGAAATGTACTTTTCATAATCATCCCAGATACAGCAGATCCAGGTCTTGCCCTGGTTCAGCACAATCTCGTTGCCTGACTTGTCATAATACAGGGTAGGATTGGGGTTAAAGTAATTCCCGTAGCTGGGGTCGCTCGCACCCTTGCGCTCCCAGGTTCCCTCTATGACCTTGCCGTTTGTGAATACATACGCCTTACCGCTGCCGTCCGTCACAAAGTCCAGATAGTCGCTCTTCGGATTGTTCGGCTCCTTCCTGGAACCATGGCAGACCTTGAAAATGACATTCGTCACCGTCAGCTGCTCGCCGGTCAGGCCGCAGGTATGCGCCGCTCCCCACTGGCTGCGGTAATACAGCCTGTCATCGGCATTATACTCAAAGCAGGGATTATGGCTGCCGTAACCGCCGGAATTGGTCTGTGTACCGCCGGGATAAACCTTTACCGCATCCGGAAAGCTGTCATAGGTTGCCAGATAGCCGTCATCGGCAAATTCAAAGGACTTGTCAAAGGTACTTCTGTATTTCGTATCATAGCCCCTGGCTTCCACGCCGTCTGCATACTTCGCCACATCCAGGTATCCTGTAAACTCGGTAGCAGCACCCTGCATCTGAGATTTGTCCCGCTTAAATGCCGCGTCATAGCTGTTGTCAATCACCGGGTCCGTACTGATATTATCAATATGCCTGGACTCGATCAGCTTCTCCACCCAGGGGATTGCCAGCCCCCAGTTCACGTAAATGGAGTCAAAGGACATGGCCTCGTGGATATAATAATCCCGGCTGGAACGAACCGGGCCGATCATATCCAGATCATCATAATCCTCAAAAATCGCCATCAGACGTGAGGTACGTCCCTCCACAGGTGCCTCATAAATAATGCTGGCCTTGGATATACCGTACTGCTTTAAGAGCGGGCTGCTGTCCTTATAGCCTGCCCGTTTATTGTTCGGTATCATAACCGCCATGCTTCTTCTGCCGGCAACCGCTTCATCCTTCCACTCGCCGGTAAGATTACTCTGCATCCTGCCGTCTACTACGCTCCGTTTCCCGATGGTATGAGTCTCGCCGCCGGACATCATTCCGTCCCCCAGCGAAGTCCCCCCCTCATCCGTCTCCGCACCGGAATCCGACTCCGCAGGCGGTTGGCTTTCGGGGTCGGAGGGCTCCTTCGGGCTATCCGTAATAATGGGAGAAGGATTCAAGGTTGAAACGGGGGATGAAGGCCCTCCGTCCTCGCCGCACCCTGCCAGGACGCCCATAGTCATCGCCATCATAAGTGCTGCTGCTAATTTTTTCTTCATAAGAAAACTCCTGTCCTTTCTTTTTTGTCTATTCTATTTTAGCTCCAAAAAGACATTTTGTCTATTTATTCAGCAAAAAAAGTTTTCATTTTATAACGGATGTGATATACTTGGAATATACAGGAAATCGTGATCCTGTCAGAGGGGGATTCAGTCATGAAATTAAAGGAAACCGTTGATGTATCTTCATTTCTTTCAGCCACGGAAAAATGCGCCGGTGATGTTTTCTTCCACACGCCGGAGGGCGATATTCTGAACGTAAAGTCCCTGCTTTCGCGATATGTAGTAGTTTCCGTCTGCAAACCGGGAGAGCTGCAAAAGGCCAAGGTTGTCTGCACCAATGAGAAAGATTATTCTCTCCTGTCCGATTATCTCCGGCCTGACCCGGAAGACCAGGTTTAAAAGGAAGGAGTTCCGGGCGTCAGTTGACGCCCGGACAGGAATAACTGCTTTCCAGCTCCTCCAGAATGTGTATCATGTCGCGGATATTATGGGTCTCTCTGACCTTTTTACGAAGATGCTGCAGCAGCTCCAGATAGCTGATACGCTCCGGTACAAGTCCGTCCACTACCCCAGGATACTGGCTTTTGACATTATCCACCATTATTTTCACCAGATGCTTATTCAGAATCGTATCATACTTCTCATAGCATAGTTCTACTGTCCTGTCAATCAGGCTTCGGAAAGTCTGCTCCCCCACCGTCTCCGCTTCCCCTTTCAGCAGAACCTTATCATAAGAACGTATCTCGTATTCCATGGGCCCCAGCAGAGAATGATCCCTGAGCCGCAGAATCGGCATCAGCATTCCCGTAGTCCCTGCCAGCTCCGCTCTCTTCTGATTCACATAATTAGTAGGTACCCCCTCTGCAAAACAGGGAACCAGCTCCAGCCCGAACTGCAGCACCAGGGGCTCGGCAATCATGACATCGCGTATCTCCCGCCCCATCTTCAGGCTGCCGTTCTCCACGATGTCCTCCTCCGTTCCCAGAAGCTCGTTTCCTCTGATCTTTAATACACTGCAGATTCCCGCAAGCAGGCTCACATCCGGCATCCCTGTGCCGCACTCCCACTTGCTGACTGCCTGAGGAGTCACCCCAAGCCTGGAGGCAAAATCCTCCTGCGTCATTTTCAGGTTCTGCCTGCCTCTGCTGATTACCTCGCCGATACGATTATCTGTTTTCATTTTCCCGCCTTTCCGCTCGATGGCACAGAATCATTCTGTGCACATCTGAAGCCTGCATTTGTTGTTTACAGCAGCTTTATTACATACTTTCATTTTATCCCCGGAAAGCACTTCTGTAAAACAACCGCCTGTTGCAGGACGGTGCAACACACTCCGCCTTCTCCTCACACTATTCCCCAGGGTCTCCCTGCAGATCCCCGGCAGTACGGCATTGCTCAATCAGATTATAATAATCATTCCGCAGAATATACGCGCTGAACTGGTACCTGTTCTTTACATCCTGCCTTGCAGCTTCCATGTATGCCGTCTGCTCCTCTTCCGTCAGCTCCTTCTTCCAGGTAGTGGTCTTTTGCTGCCGGTCATAAGCCACGGTATCGCTGACAAAGCTCTTGTCCTTGAAAATAACAAGTCCCTCTTCCTCCGAAAAAATGTCTCTTCCCGCATACATCCGGGAATCAAAATCAAAACCAAACAGGTTCAGCAGCGTCGGCAGTATATCCACGGAGCAACAGACCTTATCCACATACACAGGCTCTTCCATACCGGCATTCCACAAAATCAGGCTGTTGCGGTATACATCCAGATCCTGGGAGAGATCCTTTCCTGCCAGCTCCTCATACTGCTCCTCCGTCATTCCGTAAGGGTAATGATCCGCACTGAGGCAGATAACCGTGTTCTCCAGCTTTCCTGCCTGCTCCAGCTGGTCCAGCAGGTATTCCAGCGCCTTATCCAGCTCAATATTGCAGGCAAGGTATGCCCTGGCATTCTCGGACATATCCAGATCCGCCACTGCCTCCTTATTTTTGCCGGACATACGGTTTCCGGTGAAATTATAATTCATATGCCCGGATACGGTCATATAGTACACATGGAAACGCTGGTCATTGATATATTCCCCTATGGTCCCTTCCATCATTTCCAGGTCGGAGCCGGGCCAGGCATCCGGGGTTGCCACGGTAAAAAGCTGTCCCCCCCACTCCTCTTCCGAGAGACCTTTTCCAAGCTTGATCGCCTTGAAATCATACCCCAGATTGGGATGGGATAGATACCGGTCATAGTAGGACAGGGTATTGTTATGGTATGCCCTGCTGTAAACATTCTCCTTCGCAAAGAACTTGGGCAGCACATATGCCATATTGTTATCGGCACTCGCCTTCATACTGTGCTGTCCATCCGGAATCAGGCCCGTACAGTTCACATATTCACCGTCGCTGGTGCTGGTGGCCCAGAGCGGGACATAATAATTCTGAAACACAAAGGACGAATTGACCATTTTGTACAGTGTGGGTGTCAGATCCTCCCTGACGGCATAGGTGGAAAATCCTTCCGCAGTCAGGTAAATCAGATTATACCCTTCAAACATTCCCGTGTACTCATTGCGGTTTGTCGGCGTCAGCCCGGCAATGTAATCTGCCAGCCATCTCTCTTCCTTATTGTCCTGAGACATTTCCGCCAGCTTTGCCAGATCCATCTCAAAGACATGGGGCGATGTATCCGGTTCCTGCTCCGGATCCGGCAATTCTTCCCCTCCCCTGCCGTCCCCTTCCCCGGAAAGATTGTCTCCCTCCGTATCGGAAACACTGTTTGCAGACACGGTTCCCACCAGTACCGCATCCCCCCCGGCCATGCCCGCTATCATATTTCCGTCCGTGGTAACCTGGGGCTTTTCCCTGCGGTGCGTCAACCTGTCAAAAAGAGCCTGTATCTCATAAAATCCGTCCCTCTGTACCATGGCCACGGCTCCCATATTGCGCATGACCGTGTCAGGATCATAAAATTCACTGTAATCCTCGGCATAAGCGGCTCCTACGATATTGCCGATCATTATGGTACAGATACAGTACGCCAGCGACATCAGGCCCGCAAGCCCCATGCTGAGCCTTCTGATTCCGTGCAGGGGCCTGGGTTTGTATTTCTTCAGTTTTCTCAATACTTCCAGTCCCACAATCGGCAGCAGCAGCAGGATCAGCAGCGGCAGGGTCTGCAGCAGGCCCGTCAGCGCCTCACGCCAATAGCTCGTGAGGGCATCCCCACCGGTTTCAAACATTGCCTTCATCTGCAAAGGCTGTTTAAAAATATGAAAGTATACTGCCTGTACGGCAAAAACAAGGAATTCCGTCCACAGCATGATCCTGGAAGCCCGCTTCTCGCCCTTTTCGCGGAAGCATCCGCCGATAAACGACTGTACTGCAGCAATCAGCGCGACCAGCCCCACCGTAAAGACCGGATTAAAACCCTGCAGGCCGTAACAGCCCAGGTGGAACACGATTTCCATATAGACCAGTATTCCCGCATAAACAAGCCAAACGGTCATAATCATCCCTTCATCCTTTGTTCTGTGCGCCTTCTTAAATAATTTATGGCACTGCCATTTGCTTAATACATTCTAACTCACATAATTCGGTAAGGCAACTTAAGATTTACTAAAGTTTTTGCATACTTTTGGCCGCTTATTGCGTAATTCCGTATCCTGTATTGGGGCTGACCGCACAATAAGTAATATCCAGAAGGAAGGCCGTCAGAAATACGCCGCACAGGATAAAACGCCATCTGCGGGACATCTTATGGTAAAGCCTCATGTACAGGGGCATGAGATAGCAGTTTAACGCCATACCCCCCAGGCCAAAGCACACCGCCCCCAGCAGACAGACCCGCCCGTTCAGATCCAGATGGTAGCCGCTGTAATCCCACCAGCGTATACCCCACCTCCATTCCAGGAATACACTGGTCATATATTCAAGCACAGAGCAGATCACGGCGGAAAGTAAAAAAACAGCAAGGGGCCGCTTACTCAGGCGGTGCAGCAGAAACCACAACAAAAGCCCTCCCACACCGTATATCGGCAGATAAGGGCCTTTATAGATTCCCCTGTTGATAAAGGCGTGCTTCGTCACCAGGAAAATCCCCACCTCCCACAGCCAGCCGCCAAAGGAGACAAGGAAAAATAGAATAACATAAAAGTCAAAGGTTCTTACGGTTTTGTTTGCAGGCATAGTATTCTCCATAGAGACAGAATGCCCTGAAATGCCGAAAACCATACGATAACGTAAATTTTACCACCCGTATCTGTCGTTCCGTATCTGCCGCTTCCCGTATCTATCGTTTTCGTATCTGCCGCTTCCGTATCTATCGTTTTCGTATCTGCCGCTTCCGTATCTATCGTTTTCGTATCTGCCGCTTCCCGTATCTGCAGCTCCTGTATTTACCGCTTTTTCGGTTCCGTCAGGCCATAACTCATATGGATCAGGTTTCGGATTTCCTCATCGGGCACGTTATCGTCCAGCGTAATACTGATCCACTGCCTTTTATTCATATGATATGCCGGCAAAAAGCCAGGCCTCGACCGCAGGAAGCCAATCAGGTCAGGGTCGCATTTCAGATTGAGAACTTCAATGTCTCCCCCACCGGAAAGTCCCAGCTTATCCCTGCCCACATTCATTATCAGGCCGTACCATTTTCTGTTTTTCTGATGCCGCAGGACCGCGTTGGCATCCTGCCAGGGGTAGTCAGGCTCCGTACCGTACTGCTCCTTTACCCACTGAAAAATTTCCTGTCTGTTCATTTCAGAGTACCTTCACCTTAAAATTTCAAACGGCATCCAGCGCTGCCTGCAGCTCCGTACACATGAGAAGGAATGCTCCCACACCGTGAAGGTCATTCACATGAACGGGACGGGCACAATAAAAGTCATAATCCCCCACCCCTGTGCCGATACATACATTCCCGATCTGAATATCCTCCCCCTGCCAGCTCAGGCTGCCTGTCACCCCGTCAAAGGCCCGAAGGACCAGTTCCAGATAAGTCCGATCCAACACACCTCTGCGCACGCCTCTTGCCATGGCAGCCGCATAGAGGCAGGAACAGGAATTCTCCAGCCAGTTCCCCGGCGCTTCCGGCTTATTCACTACCTGATACCATCGGCCGTCCCTGCTTTGATAGCGTGAAAGAGCTTCCAGCAGAGCTCTCACCATGTCGGCAAGCCGGTTACAACGGGAATCATCCGGCATTTGCTCCATCACGTCCAGGATGGCCACAGGAACCCAGCCCATGGAGCGGCCCCAAAATTCCTGAGAACAACCCGTATCAGGATTCGCCCATTCCTGCTGCCCTGTCTCATCCCACGCATGATACCAAAGTCCGGTCTCAAGATCCCGGTTATTCGTTTCCATCAGCAGTATTTCCAGAACGGCCAGATCCATCAGATCAGGGCGTTTAAATCGACGGGCATACTCGGCGATAAAAGGGCACGACATATATAAGCCGTCCAGCCACATCTGCCCCGTACATCTCACCTTATGGTAAAAGCCGCCACAGTCGCAGCGGGGAATATCCTGCACCTGTGCCATTACCGTGTCCATGGCAGTACGGTAAAAGGAATCCCCCGTAGCATCCCAGAGAGGGTACAGCAGAATACCCGGTTGAATGTCGTCCAGATCCCCGTGATCGTAGTGCAATATCCGGCTTCCGTCCGGAGAAAAAACGGAATGAATCCATGCTCCCGCATAGTCCAGATACCGGGATTCACCACAGAGAGCCGCGGTTTTGCACATGCCTGACAGGAAAACTCCCTGATGGTAATGAAAACGGCCTTTGGGGGGAAGCTCTTCCGCAGGATAATTGCGAATCATGGTTTCACAGGCTTCCCTGGCATAATCAATCGGTTTTTTCATGTTCATTGTCTTACCCCTCTTTCTGCCCGATCCGGCTTTCCATATTACAGTATTATAGACGATATTACCGAAATTTTCCTGATGTTACAAAAAGCCGCAGAGTAAATACAGCTTCACTCTGCGGCTTTCATTCTCACGCAATCATATTCATCTGATAAGCAATAGCCGCCTGCTGCATCTGATACCGGGTTGCCCCCGGCTGCAACGGCTGTACAGGCACTTCGTCGGCTGCGGGCTGGGCCGCTCCTTCCGCATCCAGCATCCTGGTCGTCCGGACACCTGCTTCATCCACCGGCCGGCTGTTATTCGGCTCACTCTCCGCCGATGCAAAACGCCCTTCCGCCTTCATGATCCTGTCTGCATTCATCCTGCCCATCTGCATCTGCATGGCGATCACATCCGCAAAATTAACTGTCTCTCCCCTGCGCAGGGGATTCATATTATGCTCATCCTCTGCCATCCCGGAAAAATCCGTCTTGGATGCCAGCAAATCCTCCCCGATAGGCTTCACCTTAGACAGGCTGCTGCCGCTCACGGTATTTGTATTATATATGTATGGACGATACATCTGAAAACTTACTGCGCCGACTGTTCCGGCGCTTCCGATTGCTCCGACCCGCATATGCTGTTCCTTCCCGTTTTCTATAAGCCAGCAGGCCTGCGCCTGCTTTTCCTGTCAATATTGTACCAGACTTTTCTTCTTTCCGCAAGCGGCATATCATTGGTTTTCATAACCTCTCCCGCCCATTCCGCCGCATCTCCCCCATAGTCCTGTATGCCCGGATACCGCACTTTTATGCAGCCGGCGTCAGAGCGGAAAACAGGAAGACAGCAATTCCCAGGATCACCAGCACAATGCCTGTGGCACGGTTTAAGGTCTTCGGCTCCGCCTTGTTGGCAAACCTGGCCGCAATCCTGGCCCAGATGAGAGTAAACAATACACACAGACCCAAAACGGTAAAATCCGGCATTCCCCCCAGAGTAAAATGGGAAACGGCTCCCGTAAGCGCCGTAAAGGTCATAATAAATACACTGGTACCCACTGCCGTCTTAAGCTCATAACCCAAAACGGAAGTCAATATCAAAAGCATCATCATTCCGCCGCCGGCGCCGATAAAGCCACAGATGAATCCAATCAGAATACCGCAGATCACGGACTGAACCATCCGCTTTTTGGAAGACACAGCCCGCATGTCCTCTTTTGTGGTCATAACCGGGCGGAGGATGAATTTAACCCCCAGAAGAAACGTCATAAACACGGAAAAATTCCCCATAGCCCGGGCCGGAACAAGCTTGGAAACATAGCTCCCCACCACGGTGAAAACCAGCACGCTGGCCATCATCACAAGCCCGTTTCTTATATCAAGATTCTTGTTCTTACCGTAGGTATAGGCGGAAACTGCGCTGGCCAGCACGTCGGAGGAGAGGGCGATGCCCACCGCCATGTAGGGATCCATGTCCAGAAAGGTAATCAGCATGGGACTGATCACCGCCGCGGCACTCATGCCGGCAAAACCGGTTCCAAGTCCGGCTCCCATACCTGCAAAAAACGAAACGAAAATAATCCATACTATCTCCGGCATTTATCGATCCCTCCCGTTCATCCCTTCCGGTATTCGGCAAAATCAGCCTGAATACTCCGCATACATATCCTTCCAGCCCTTCTCTGCCCAATATTCCGATCCGTCCTTCAGTCTTCCGATCAGCTTATATTGGAACATTTCCCTGCGGATCAGTTCTATATCGCTGAATGCAATAGAAGCCCTGATGATTTCGTTGATCTCCTTTTCCGTATATTTCCTGTCCATATCCACTTTTTCCGCAATCTTCATCAGCGCAATAATCCTTAATGGCTTCTTAGAAGGATACTGCAGGAGCTTTCCGTCGCCGTCATAGTAATGCTGCAGCTTTTTATTGTATTCCTGTACAGAGTTTTCCATGGCAATCCCCTTTCATAGTATCAATGTCTTTTGTAAAAATATCTTCCGCTGCCTGCAAACAATTCTATCACGGGTTTGCCGCTGATGCCATGAAATACCGGAAAAATTTATGTAAAATTTATAATATCCGTTTTATCAGATGACAACTCCCTGACGGGTATGATATACTGTTTATGGAATTTATCAAAGAGTCCGGCAGGAAAGTGGGGAACATGACAATGATCAGCTTCCGGGAAATCACAGAAGACAACTTTTCAGCAATTATACAGATGAAACGCCCGGAAGGAGAGAAATTTGTAGCCTCAAATGCCTGTTCGCTGGCACAGGCGTGGCTGTACAGGGAGGCCGGCGATGTCTGGCCTTTTGCAATTTATCATGAAGATACGCCGGTAGGCTTCATGATGCTGGACGAGGATTCGGAAGAACGGTGTCTGGTGATCTGGCGGATAATGTTCCCGGTGGAGCACCAAAATAAGGGATACGGAACCCATGCCATCCGGCAGATTATCAATCTGGCAAGGGATTCCGGAAAGTATGACTTTATCCTCCTGGACTATGTGCCGGAGAACGTAATCGCAAAGCATGTCTACGAAAAGCTTGGCTTTCTGCCCACCGGAGAAATCGTCAACGACGGCGAAATTGAAATGAAGCTAATGTTATAATTATTGTTTCAAACCCATACACCATCCTTAGTATTTGTAATACTAACATTATACTATATATGGTGACGAAAGTGTAGTGAAAATGCTGAATTAAACAGCGTTTCCCTAACTTTGTGACACAACACCTAAGCTTGATGTTGAAGAAGAACGACTTCTACTAAAAACGTTTCCATGATCTGAAACGTCCAAATGTCAAGCCCACGACAAAGCCTTATTGCCGTGATGCTTCCTTTTCAGGCTTAGGTTCGGTTTCTATCTCCGCCTCTCCTGAGCTTTTCTCCTTTTTCTCTATCTGAATAAACCTAGCACTGTAGAGGAAACACCCCGTCAAAAAGGCGCCTAAATCAAGGAATACAGCCACAAATGCAGAGAAAATCGCCATTTTCCGAAAATCATAATTAAAATAATTCAACGACTTTTCAAAAGCAGTAAGGTTACCAAGAAGATCCCGTCTTATGATTTCGGCCTCTTTCAGTATGACATCAGCGTCACGATATTCTTTTTGCATATACTCATCTTGATAAGTCTTTTCGTAAGCGTCAAATAAGATAGTGGATAGAAAAATAACCCCCAGCCCTCTATACT
>ERZ777011.1779-NODE-1779-length-20530-cov-3.569133_pt1 | contig 20530 bp, 48 predicted proteins | sample MGYA00374964_ERZ777011 | MGnify/ENA primary metagenome ERZ777011 (study PRJEB29310, sample SAMD00008975) | mouse gut metagenome | study: EMG produced TPA metagenomics assembly of the Metagenome analysis of fecal microbiota from mouse which was promoted... | reverse complement strand
ACATTAGAAAAATTGGTTGCTATCATACAATCACACTCCTTTGAATATAGTATATGTCATATTTATAGCATTGTCAATATTTTGTACAATATTCTGTACCATTATGCACCACAAGTTAAAACGATGATTTCAAGTCCATCTTACCAATACTTTGACGGATGATCACTCATCTTATTCACAAGTCTTGCACATTTCATATATTCATCCATTCTTCCATGTGTAGCTCTATTCATGAAAGAGTATAACCATCCAAGTCTTGCAAGTGCCATTTCGCCGTCACGCTTTCTTTTCTCTGCCTCTTCTTTTTCATATTCCTCTAACCGCTGTTTCTGCTCGTCTGTCAAAGAGTTATACCAATCGTCATACAACTTTTTTCTGTAAATCTGTATCATATTAACACCATTGATACAGTACCACGTTCTTCGCTTTAATTCTGCATACCAAGCCATACATTTCCTCCAATCATTTTATATAAACTTCTCTTTTTCGTGTTGAAGTATAGAACACGATTCCATGCATATACAGCACGGAATACAAAAAAGCATCTGGATTTATATTCTCCAAATGCTTCTCTGTAAAAGTATTATTTTTTACCCTAATACAAACCAATCTAAATTATATATATCACAAAATTCATTAATCAACATAAATGACATCAGATTATTCATTATGTATCTATTTTCATTATACGATTCATATTTCCTAAAACTTCTATATATTTCGTCCTTTCTATTAAAATATTCTGATACATGGGTATCATACATACCTTGTAAAGTGTTTTCAATTGAAAGATTTAGATTTTGTAAGCTATTCTCATCAATAAATCCATTACTTGTCCGTTCTCGATCATTGATAAAATCATTGATACGATTTATTATATTTTCTGTACCCTTTTCTTCTGGTTCAGAACAACCAACTCCACGATTTATACTATCATATACCCATGCTTGATGTCCTTTTAAATCTTTAATTGTAGGAAAAATTGTATTATCTATCATTGATTTATTTGCCGTAAACTTATACAATTCACGAAATGTGCTAAATACAGGAGCTGCATAGACTACTAATGCATTTCCATTCAATTGAACATCTAATTTTATCGGTTTCTTGTAAATTTAATCATCTTTTTTAACTGTTCATTAATAATTTTTCTCAAATGCTCTGTAGAAGAATAAAAATGAACCAACAAAGGTGCTATATCAAAATGAAGTTTTGTTCCCTCTTTCGCAACTAACACTATATCATAATCTTCATTACCAACTCCATGAGCATATCCTAACTCATAGTATACATTTGGCTTTTCATCTGTCAAAATCAACAATTAGAAACTCTGCATTTTCAATGTAACTAGTTATTTTTCTTAAAATCAATCCAGAACCAGTGACTTCATCCACACGCACTGCCTTTAGTCTAATTTTTCTGCATTCATCTTTAATAGCTAAATATGTATCATTATTCTTTTCATCAAACGACATAATAACAAAAACCAATCCCTGTTCAAAACTAGCTTCTGATGTAATACCATAAAATTACTGATCTCCAAAACTACTCTCTCTACTCATAATTTTCCTTTCTTTAAAACTTAGATTTTATTCAAACAAATATCCACCTGTTTTAACATCAATATTTACAACAATTTCTTCTTCATCTTCTGAAACAATATTTCCTCTTACAGCAACAATATCTTTTCCATTTTTTTCAAAAATAGTTGGCATCATATGTAAGTTGATTTTTGCTTGAGATAAAAATCTTAATAAGTAGTCTTTGTCAGCATTGACTCCAATAATCGCCACTTTCTTATTGGTTACTTTATCTCTTAATCTTGCGCAAAGTATTCCTTGTTCATTCTTATATTCCTCGATATAACAATCTATTTTGTTCATGCAAAATCCTCCTTCATACATCATAATAAATCTATTATTTCAAGACTATTTTTCTTCAATAACCAACTTGATTCCTTTATTATCGGCTAATTCCTTTACCATACTCTCGGCTTCATCCGCATAAAAATCTGTTGCTTTTGTTTTATCTTCAGTCCACATATTTTTGCCAAATTTATAATAAGTTCCATCTTTTTCATTTCTTAATACATTTTTTCTTAATCCATCCATAATTTTTCCTCCTACTCTCCAACCATATTTCCAACAGCTTCCCCGTAAACTAATATGATTGTGTTTTCGTCCTCAATATAATATCTTATTTGTTCTATTCCTAAATGTTTTGCTATTTTTTCTTTTACTTCCTTTTCGTCCATTATTTCCTCTATAGTAATACAAAATTTAATAGCATCTTCCCAGTTTTCACCTTCGTATGACTCTAATTGTCCGCTATCTGTTAAAGTCTGAAGTATCTGAATAAATTCGTCTCTATTCATTTCTATTGCCTGTATTTTTTTCATAATAAATCCCTCCGTTTGATTTTATCCAACCATATTTCCAATAGCTTCCTCTACAGCAGCGTTTAATTACTCTCCATGTTCAATGGCATATACAACGCAGCAATCTTTTCTTTTACATATTGACAGTCTTCTTCTATTACTTCATCAACTATTCCTTTTATTCTATTTATTTCTAAATTACTCATATGTTCCGCAATTATAGTACCCACTCTTCCCTTTTTCGTATTCACTTGAATATGGAAACGATTTTTATTATTATCATTTTTCTCAAACGTAATAGGCGCACAAAAAATCGCGTTGTTTACAATTCCATTCCCTAAAATAATTATATATGTTCCTGTTTCTGATCCATGCGGCAAATTTGCCGTATATATTTCAAATCGTTTCATAAAAAGTTCCTCCGCTCAAAGTCATTCTATCAGAAAAACGCTTTAACATATGCCAATGTTTTTTCAAGTAAATCTTCTGGCATTTTCTCTACAAACTGAATGTTCCTACTGATTACATCCAAACACTTCATATGTTCCGTCAGTATCACACCTGTTGTTTTTGTTCTATGGTCTAAAAGGATATGCAATGGAAATTTGTTGCTTGTATTTGTAATTGGACATACCACAGCAAATCTAGTCCTCATAAAAAACTGCTCATTACTAATAACTACTCCAGGTCTTCTTCCTGCCTGTTCATGTCCTGATTGTGGGCTAAAATCCAAGAATACAATATCACCTTGCTTCGGATTATACATTACCACACTTCCTTTCCAACAGGAGAACCCCAGTCAAATTCCTCTGCAACATATTCCCCGTCATAATCCTTGAAAATTTCCTCCAAAGTAAGTTCCTTTTTTTCTTTTACTTTCGTAATCACAATATTATCATCAACTCTATTAAGTTCCACAAGATCATTTTCCATCATTCCTAATGCTTCAAGAAATGCTTTTGGTATTCTTATCCCCTGTGAATTTCCCCATTTTTGAATCGTTGCTTGCATAAAATCATCTCCTTCCTTATGCTTAGTATATACAATAGTATATACATTGTCAATGACTTTATACTAAAAATGCACTAACCTAAAATTAGTGCATCATATATTACTCTTCTATTTCCTGAATATCCTTTGGATGAATATTTATATCCATACATTGATGTATAATATCTCTAACATTCTTTCCATAAAATATTCCATTATGCCACGCATTATCAAACCATAATACTAGATATTTATTATCCATTAAGTAATTTCACCTCCCAAGGAAACAATCATTTCAAGACTACTTTTATGCCTTTTTATCTAACACACAAGCTTCTACCATGACATAACCCCCGTATGTGTTATCGTTCTCTTCATACCAAAAATACCACTCTGTATCTGTAATACGTTTCACAAATACATCAGAAGTCTTTGTCTCTTCAATCCAACTTTCTGCTTGCTTAATTGCTATATCTCTTTCAGAATAAACACCTATTATCCTTCCATTTGCTTCATCATGATCACCTTTTGAATTTATGCAAGTATGTAAAATAGTATATATCTCCATAATGCTCCTCCCAATGAAATAATCCATTCATCCTATTTTTTATTCATCTTCACTATAATCAACAGAACCAATTTGACTTCCTTCTGTTATCACAACCGCCCTACAATCTTCACCACCAAAAGCTGTAACATTATATTCATCAAGATTATTTTCAATCTCCATAGCAAAATTTGTTCCGTATGTCTGTTGCATTCCAATGACAACTTCCATATCGTCATCAAACGTCTCTAACTGATCCTTTAACTCTCTAACTGTCATAATATATCCTCCAATCTTATCAGGGACTAATCATTTTAAGATACTTTACTTTGATTATATAGTTTTCTTGGCATATATCTATTCCAATCAACCTTGGTTTTCCATTTATCCTGATGACTTCTTCTATAAACTTTACGCCATTCCTCTAAACTCATTACATGAGCAGCGTTTCCGATCCTAACAGTCACCATCTGTTCTCCATGACATTCAAACTCTTTTATTACTTCATATTTGTCATTCATACTTATGTCCTACATATTATATCATTTATCCACTATAAAAGCCACCAGATTTTATTTTCCAGTGGCTTTCTATTCATTCATATGCTTACTTTTTAACATCATAACCGCCTCGGTTACATTTGTCCATTATTTCATTGTTTGATTTACCCATAGCTCTATCATAATTCATAGCACCATGATCTACTTGATATCCTTCTGGAGGCAAACGGTGATCAAATGTATAATTTCTCATAATACTGGGTAATCCAAAAAAACAAAAAAGTACAATCAATCCGATTAAAGTTTCCATATTTTTTCCTTTCTGCCTACTATGTAGGACTTTGATCTGTTTGTTTATGTTTCCATTATACTACTATTTGTGTCCGATATAAAGGACTTATACAAACATATATAATATTTTTCGTATCATATTTTTATTTGTATAAGTTCTCCGTGATCCTGTTGATAGTGTATCAACTTCTATCCTTAATCCTTTTGTTAGTGGGTTCTGTTCTAAATAATAATTTCTCCCGTTTTTATTTCCTATTAACATTATATTCCTCCTTCAGTTTTGTATCATGTTTAAGAATAAAAAATGGGCGTACGGCTAAATTACCATAGCAACACATACAGCTAGATATTCTACCATCTGGTATAACGCACATTACATTATCAGCATAATCATATATAGTCGATTCAGGTGTTAGGAGCCAATACGATATTCCCCATTTTTTAATACAGTCTCGATTATTACGATAAAGATTATAAGTTAATAAGGATATTTTATCTTCACATTTTTCATAGTTTCTTGTTCCATCATGCCCAAATAAATCAGTTTGAATTGTAATGATTGAGCCATCTCCAAACTCCTTTATATTTTTTTCGTATAATTTATGTAACTTATATCTTATTGGACTATCTTTCCAGTTATTATCTTCTCCAAAATTCATGGTATGACTATATAAATCTGCTAACATATATGCATTTCTATTGTGATCTTCTGCAAATTTACTCCATACCATATTTGCAAACTGAATGCTTTCACCCATTTTTAAGTCTTTTGCATATTGATTATTTTTCATTATAAATTATCACCCCCATATATTCATGAATGGTACATTTTATTGATCATTTTCAAATAACAACGTATCATCAATAGATGAAATTTCTATCTCAGTTTCTTTATATTTCCCATTCTTTTTAAAGACTCTATTATAATCAGAATCATTTGCTATCCTCAGTTTATATTCAACTGTTCTATCACCGTTCATAATAGTTGAAATTCCAACAACAGCTCCCACTCCGTTTTCTTTTTCATATTCTTGTAATTTTTCAATTATTTCTCTTGTGCTTGCTACTTTCATTCCTATCATATTTTTTCTCCAATCTTCTACTTTGAAATGCGAATTTTATCTAGGCAACATATAATTATAGTCATTGATAATACCTAATGTCGCAAGTTCCTCCTCCAACCAACCATTACCTTCTTCATAAAGGCTATCCAAAAAGTCATCTTTTTCTTTTGTCGTTTTAAAGCGTCCTGCTACCCTTGGCTTTCCTTCCATATCCTCCCAAGGAATATATGTTATTGTCCATCCTTTTTCTTCTTCAATCTCAGGCTCAAAGTGAGAAGTTTTAAACTGTCCTAATTTATATTTTTCACTTGGAATATGATAGGTATAAACTGTGGCATATTCATCACCATCTGAATCTTTCCAGATACTATCTTCATCCATATAATACCAGCTACCTACTGTAATTTGTCCAGGATATGTTGTTCTTTCATTTACACATTTTACTAATTTCATAATATCTACCTCCGATTATTTAATTGAAAATCCTTCACGTTTTAGCATATTCTCAATCTCTTTTACTCTTTTTGAATTACCCTTTCGTCTTTCTTCCTCTAAAATTTCTTTCCAAAACAAATAAAAATCATATTCTCCATCCGTCATTTTTGTTATTACCTCCTATAAAATACGAGTTTCAAGCTACATAATCCACGTCACAAGACATATTAAAATATAATTGATAATGCCTATGACTCATTTCCGAAATTGATTCTATTTCTCTTGAAAGTCCATGATTTATCATAACTGCTTTAGAAAGAATTTCTGCCTCCTCTTTATTAAAACACCTGCAAAAACAGTCTTTTCGTTCTTAAAAGTTACAATATAGTAACGGTGTCTCATAATAGATTTTCTCCTTTCTCTGATCTTGAAATTCCGAATTTATTGCCAACACCAAGGTACAGGCAATCCAAGTTTCTTTTTTACATTCATTTCATTTTCAATCGTATTGCTTGAAAATATCTGCCACCCAATACCTTTTAAATAAAATACTATTTCAAAAGGTATTAGTCCTTCAACAAATACGGGATTGCTCGCATAATTTCTTTTTGCTTTTTCTATTGCCTCTAGTTTAGTTTTATATGTTTCTCCATTATAAACATTTGAATTATATTTCTTTTTAACTTGTATTCCTTTATATTTTCCAAATCCAAGACTACATATTTGAACCTCATCTGTATCTTCAAAGTATGGAAATTCACCTATTATAGTTACATCAGATAATTTGACATCATACCATTTCATATTATTTCTCCATTCCATCAATAAAATCCTGAATCTATTGAGTTGCCATTTTAAATTCTTCGCAAGTAAGCCATACTGTCTTACCTGCACCAAAACGACTAACTACTACAAAATCAGATGTTTCTAGTAATACTTCTACTGAGTCCTTGTCAACTAATAATACACGAGATGAGTTTTCCTGCCACACATTATAAAAATCTTCATTATCATATTTTTCATATATGATTTTTCCTCCGTATGTCAAATCTGTATTCCCGTTTTCGTAAAGTTGTTTAAAATTTAGACGTACTTCTTTCTTGGTTCCCAAAATTAAATAAGAATTAATATCTTCTCCTATAGGTACTTTACTACCTTTCCAGTATTCATATGGCACGACCATATGGGAATCATGATCATTCACACCTAGAATAATTTCCTCACGCTCTACAGCATCCTCTACCTTCTGTATTGCTTCTTCAAGATTTTCTGCGCCTACAATGACTGTTTTCTTTAGAATTTCTATTACACTTATTCCATATTGTGCCATAATATTTTCCTCCGTTTCTAATCAACTAAATCAAATCCTTCATGACAAAACCCCGTTTCATCTGTCAGATAGTCTGAGATTTCTTCTTCATCCATCATGCCTTCTGAAAATTCCATTGCCGTCGGAAGTTGTTCTAACAACTTCATATCTCCATCAGTATCCCATTTAATATTTATTGCCTTCATATATTTATCTATCCTTTCCTGACCAAATTGTGTTTTCATTGGCTTTATAGATTCTTCCCATTATGTGACACACATTTTTCTCCGTCTTCTGTAAATGTTGGGAACTCACCTTTACTTGCTTTTAATGCTCTTCTTTCCTTCTGTTTTGCTTCTTGTATAGTTTTAGAATTTCCCAATAAATGAGATCTTTCATGATAGTCTATTTCATATGATTTATACATTTTATCCCTCCACTTAAAATCATTATTTCAACAATTTATCAAAATGGAAGTTCTTCCATTCCATAATCATAATTAATAAAATCTTCCAACTCTGATTTAGTCATCAATGCTGCCATTTCTTCAATTTTTCCCAGATTTTCTTTACATGATTGCTTTCCTTCTTCAGAAATGTATTCACTCTTTTCCCACTCTTCGCTATTCCAATCCATATATTGTGTAGCATTCATAATGTGATCAGTGTTGCATTCACAATCCAGAAACGCATATTTAATTGTTCCATCTTCAGAAATATCTACAAATAATTTTCCATCATTATTACCTTGCATCCTGAAAACAAACTCATTAAAATTATCTTCCTGAAAATATTCTTTCCATTCCTCTACAATATCCTGACTAATTGCAAGATCTTTCATATCAAAGTTCACATCAAAAATACGTCTTAACTTTTCCATATCACTTTCATTATTAAAAATCCAAGTCCTATACTCAAGATAATTTTCTTTTATATATTCAATTCCATACCTCGCACGACTTATCATTCTTTCGCCATAATTCCACTGATAGTAATTTGTTACAACTAATTTTTTATTATATCTAACATATATTTGTGATCTCTGTCCCATATTTCCACCATAATCCTTTCTTTTTTCTACTTGAATCCATTGTTTCAAGACTATTTCCCCTGTGTTGCGAATGTTTTCGGCTTCCTTGTGCTTGCATCAAAATGTGGATATTTAGCAAGTTTTTCATTCTGCTTTTCTATTGATAAAAAATTTCCATCATCATCAAAACAAAAATCACGAAAATCAATTAACCATTCATGTGCTTTTATTGGATATGTCACTTCATCTTGCGGATTAATAAAAATACCGATAACATTTGTATGAATATTTTCCACTTCTTCTAATACTTTCTCTGCAATCGGAATAAACTGATATTCTTTATAATCCTTGAAAAATTTATCTTGATCAATTCCGTTCTCTTCAAAAAAGTGTTGCGGATTTTTCTTATATAACTCATTTGTCGCATTCATATCCTTGAAATAATCCACATATTCCATACAACATTCATTTACATAGCTTAGATATCTTTGCAATGCATCCTTTATAATATCTATCTGTTTTTGTGTCAATTTGCATGATTTCATTTTATCAACCATCCTTTCCACTCTTTATTTCTCCATTTACTCAGCGTTTACAGCCACTATAAAAGGCACTAACGAATATTTCCGCTAATGCCTTCTAACTGGTTATAAATGTATTTTACCTTCTGTCAAGAATCTTACAGACTCTGTCTGCTAATTCTTTCATCTGCTCTTTTGTAATATGACGGAATTTCCAGCACCAATCAATTCTATTACAAATCCAATCAATATCTTTTGTATGCCATGGTTTGAATTCTTCATAAGTTTTTAATGCTTCATCAATTTCCTTATAATAATATCGCTTTTCCTTTTTCATGATTGTTTTTCCCTTTCCGTCATATATTATAGCATATTAACCAACAATCTGCCATTCAGAATGCTTATATCCAGGAAATAGTTTCTCTATCCTTTTCTTTGTAACTTCTGAAACATCAATCACAATCCCATATTCAGGTGTCCATACATGGCTTAATTTTGTACGATCCAGAGCATTGCGTCTCTTTTGATAATCTGGATATTTACTATAAAGCCTTAATTCATTTAATGTATCGTGAATCACAACAAACATTTTCTTTCCAAAAGCATCTTTAAAGCCATCATATGCGATTACATCATCATTTCTATATACTTCCTTCATAGTATCCTCCCGATCAAACGATTCTTTCATCGCCTTAAAATACTATACAAATACTCTTGCAATTCCACCATTTTGCACGTTCAACGGCTCTTTTTAAAGGATTGTCATTAAATCCTGAAATCCATTCTCCACAATGTTCCATATGATTTCCGTTTTCGTTATAAAATTCAATAAACCAATTTATTCCATGTCTAAAAATTTCCGCTTTCATATTTACTCCCTATCCTTTCTCCATCTCAAAATCTTCCATTTCCTTCTGTGTTAATTCCCTCAGCCCATGCCATACGCCCGTTTACTTCCGTTCTGGTGTCATAGTTGAAAATCCATCATGCCATTTTTAGGGTGTGTTCCGATGCTTACAGGGCGCATAACGGAATAATTATAGTTGTTTGTACTCATGTTGTGCCTCCTTATGCTGCATAGAACGTTCCATCTTCTAAAAATTCCCATCCATTAGCTTCGCAAGTTTCTGTTACTTCTTCCTCATCCGCTTCATACAAATATTTATAGCCGTATTCTTCATACTGTTTGGCAAGCATTACAAATATATCAGCAACTAATTTTTCCATTTTTCGGATTGTATCAACCTGGATATTTTTATATTGCTGATATGCTAATTCCTCTATCCACTCTTCAGTAAAATCCGTCTTATCCGACACACAATAGTTATAATGGCTATCGTTATATGGTAACACTATATTTTTTCCGCATACTTCCATATATGCTTCTATAGTTTTTTGCTCATGCTCCGTCATAGCGTCCCAAAAATCAGAAAATGTTTTTCCACAATATGATTTATCTCGAATTGCTTTGAATACGTCCATCAAATCAAGTTCTCCATAAATGTTTACACCGTCTCCCTGACAATATCCTAAAGAATATTGCATCTTTAAGTTGCTGTTAGAAAAAATATTGTGTAAATCCTCTGTGTAAATTTCCGAAAATTCGTCATTTCTGCACGGATCATCAAGATACCACTGATTTACTTTTTCTTTTGCTTCTTCTGACAACTCAGGATAAGTATATACATTATAAGTTTCTGTTACTGTACGCATAAAATTTTCCTCCATTCTATTTGATTTTACAAATAATAAAAGCAAGCAACATTTCCACTTGTCGCTTGCTCTATACTTCTCTTTCTATACTGTTTATTTGCCTTATTTAAGGACTTAATGCAACGCATATACATATTTGCATATGCGTTGATTTAAGGCTTTAAATGGTCTTGTATCGGGTTTAAACGCCAATAATCTTTTGATTAAATCCGAAAATCTTTATCAGAAAATCCGTATTGAAATTTATAAGAAGCCGGAAGCCACATTTATTAAAATATCTTAGTGTAATTCCAAACGGTTCCCCAGAAGTCCCACCAATTTTAAAACGCCATCCATTATTTAATTTTCTAAATCCATATTTTTTCATATTCATTCCCCTCCATAGGAAACAGTAGTTTCATTGCCCTTTATACTTTGCAACTGCAAAATCCCATCTAGCAATAACGCATATCCGATCTACTTCCTCCGCAATCTTGCTTATCTGTACTTTTGAATCATGTGTATAAACACCTTTGAGTGCTCTGCCAATTATAAGAGATAAATCATTATCAGTAATATCCCTTTTGGGTCTTAGATTATATTTTTGTAACAATTCATGGATCTTTTCTATTTTAACAGGTATGCGATAATATTGCCATTCCATCCATAATGCTTCTGCAAATAATTCTTGTGGTAATAACATTTTTTTATCCCTCCATTCTCTCAATAAAATACACGATTTATTCTTTCCAAAATTTCATAACCGTTTCATTATCTTCTAATACTAAACCGCACTTATAGCCGTGTCTATCTGCAATCTCAATCAATTCTCTGTTTGTCTTGCTATTTTCATATGGAATTATATAGAAAGAATTTGCTGTTACTTTATGTAGTTCTACGCAATTTAACGGATAACATTCTGTTTTCCTAATTTCGTCATTATAGCAACAGGCGCAATTATTAATCACCATGCAAATATCAAAAATAATGTCCCTATGTGCCTCTTTACGTTTCTGTTCCGCATATACTCTAAAATCCATATTGCAAGCCTCCCTTCTAAAATGTCATAACCTTTTCCAGTGTCAGTAACAAAAATATTCCCAAAGGCAACATAAACAATGAGAGTGTTGCATCTCCATCCAATACAAACGGCGTCACAATTCCGATAGTTGCCATTATTGCACCTGATAAACGCTGTTTCATATAATAAAGGTGTTCTGCCCTCTGTTTGATTCTCTGTTTTGCTTTCCGGCGGTTGTATTCTTTGAGCCATTCATCATAGGTATAAACTGTTTCAATTGCTTCTGATCCGCTGTTATATGTTATCATCATTACAACTTTTCTCCCTTCAAATTACAAATTCATTGTGTCTATGCAATCCTTTTGATTCTTTTAGGCGTTTGTTTGGACAGTTCCACAACCTCACAAAAAGGAATACTTGTTTTATAGCATCCAGCAGACTGTCCGAAACAATCCCGAATATCTTCAATATAATTATATCTTGCTTTTAATTCTTCAATATCGACTACAATTTCCGCATACTCTTCTTCAGTAAGGTTATGTAAATGTAAATGATCCCACTTATCATAGAATCGGCGCGCTGCTGAATGTTTTGGCAAAACATTTTTTTGCGCTTGTCCGCACTCGCTATAGTCACGTTTAGAACGGATAAAACGCGCCGCACTTGTGGAAAAATACGGCGTTTTGTTTGTGCTGAGCGTGTAAAACTTAACTTCAAAAACTGTCATCTTGTCAATCTGAAAACAGTACATAAATTCTTTCATAAATGTGTACCTACCTTTCCTCTAATTCCAATTAAAAGTTAATTGAGTAAAAGCATTTTCCAGTTCTACAGAATCATTACAAGTATAATCACCAACAATTTTTCCATCCTTGTATATGTTTCCTCTGTATTGTCCATCGTTGGGATAAAAAGTAATATCTATCTTATCCGCTTTCTTGTGATCGTCTCCATACCACATATCAATATTAATCATGTCCTACACCTCCACTTTTTCTACTTCCTCAAAAGCTTTTTCAAGTTCTTCTCCCATATCGTCCAGAACTTCCGCAATTACCTGCCCTAACAGATAGCAACGTATTGTTACATCACACCATTCCGCACCCCTTTCAAGTACATTTACATCACATCCAAACTCTTTTACAGCTTCCGCCAGCAAGTCCAGATTGTGACAGATATATTCTTCCGCCTTATATGTATTAAATGTGTAACTCCCGCTTACATTGCCGGTTACACTGTCTTCTGTCCAAAGTGTTTCATTGAGATATTCCTCTAACTCATCACGATCTGAATAGTCAGGCAGTGTAACTTCATTCCTTATGTACTTTTTGATATCCTCTGTCATTGATTCCATGTAGTTGTAATCCGTTATGTTTGACATAATCTCCACCGTTTAACCTTTCTTTGATTCTCTATGTATCAATAACTATTTCTCTGTTAATTTCTTGCCACCCTCTGCATTTAACAGGCTTGGGACTGTCTGAAAAATTATGATTTCAATTTATATTACAGTTATTCACGAATAAAAATAAGCGTGCCATGATCTGACACACTTACAACTTTTACTTCTCTATAGATAGCTTTAAAAGCCTGAAATTGTGCATATGTAGTTATACGTTTCATTTTCCCTTAACCATCTATATCATAATATGATAAATCTGTCTGTAAATCACAAATTACAGATGCCGCCCGTTCCATTTCATCAATTGCATTAATGGCATTAGGTTCATTTTTTTTCAGATCGTCAGTAACGCATACAAGCATGTCATGCACAGCGCACAAAACTGTTTCCACTTCCTCGCCAAAAATACCATGATCGTTTAAAATCTGTTGTAATCTTTCCTTCATAATGTTTTACCTCCATTAAGATCTGTTTGATTGTTTGCACTACTTCCTGCCATACTCAACCCATACAAAAATAAACGGCGCATAACTCGTTCCTTCCCATACATCAGTATTATTGTGGTGACAGTCCTTCAAATAATTGTTTTATTGGTGTAATAAATATTCTGGGCATTTCTGAATTTTTTGATACACACTATCATAAGTATTACATCTTCCCTCTTTTGTTTTCTTGAAAAAATGTATACCGATATACTCCGCAACGTCCATTGCAATTTGTTTATCTTTTCCGCTTCTAATTGCTGATAAAGTGCCACCAATAATTGATTTTAAAATCTGTTTTTCTTCTTCTGTTGAATTGCGTGTCATGTCTTTGCTATTGCCGTTTTCATAACTTCTAATTGTGATTGTACTTGCTTCACACTCTGCGTACTCTTCTATTGTGTTTGGTTGTTCAATCCAGATATTGACCGTTTGACCATTTGCAAGATTAACTTCTAATCTATCTCCTAAGTCACAAATATAATCATAATAATTAATTGTGCTTCTATAGATTGAATATCCTGCTTTTTCACTTGCTTCATAATCTTTTAAATAATCATTTAGAATTAATCTATCTGCTTCATACCATGCTTGCTGAATGTTCTTTACCTTCATAAAATTTACCATCCTTTCATTTTTAACCATTTCATTACTTATCCATGCCCACAAAAGAGACTTTACATCGCTTTTATTGACATGGTAAATAATAAAACTGCATATCATATTTTACCTAAACAAAATGAATATTGATCGTGTCGGTTAAGTCGCAAACTTTAGAACACTTTGCGTTCTCGATTGCTTCCTCTTTCTCTGATTCTGTAAGACATAACTTTGAAACTGCATTTCGGATTGCATTCATGACGATTGCTTCAAGCGTCTTAGGAAGACAAGAAACATATTCGTGTTTGTATTGTTTTGGTATATTCATTATGTGTACCTCCAGTTTATTGTGATTGATTGTATTTAATATTTATTTCTCTTTTAATGTGATCCCAAGTCATGAACTCTCGTTGGACTGGATAACCGTATACCAATAGATCACATGAAGCATAATAACAAACGGTTTCTGACTTGTTATTACTGTCGGGCGTTGCTTGTGTTCTGCTTCGATATAGAAGAGAGTACCAAAGGTTCTTGGTACTCTCTAAAGATTCTTATGTATATTTATATACCGCTTGTCAGCGGTTGGAAGACGTATTTCTCAGCCTTCCATAACCACGGTTTACAACTACCAATGATATTTACAAGGATTTATTTTTGTGAACGCTTGTAAATAATATAGTCTATCGTTTTGTGTTTTCTCTCTGTCCATCCTCTACAGCGATTAATTATCATCAAAAGAGCTATCTATATTATAGTAGATTGTCTCTCGTTCTCGTTACGGCTACCATACCCCACAAGTCACGGTTTCAGAATCAGTCACCGCAAAACTCTTGTTTCTGCCTACTCGCATTCACACATATTTATAGATTTTCTGGTTTGAGATGGTATTCTCCACTACGTCTGATATGATATGAACTATCACGTCCCCGATGTAGTCAGCGTGTCCAGTCAACACGGATAACATTTTTACGCTGTTATCTGTCACGTTTTCCCGTTAGGTTGCGGAAATTTAATGAATCAATTATCTTTTCTCTAACCTCGTTTGCAATCTTTTATTGCCTTGCCTTTGTTGTGATCCTGTTAGCACTCCACTTTACAGGACGTTGATTGATATTTTTTTGAATTAGTGAGCGAAAACTCTTGAAATGCTTTCCTGAATCGGATATACTCGACTTGTCTAAGGTTGAGTATAGAGCTTTCGCTTCTATATTCCAATAGCTGGGAAGGTTTGACGACTTTCTCAGCTATTTTGTTGTGTATATCCGTTCTATGTGTAACTGATCCCTGATCAGTATTAGCAATTAGTTTCGGATTGCTCCTACTTACGATACCGCCACGGGAAGGCTTGCTATTTGATATCGTGTGTGTTGCTCTTTCTTTAATTATATATTACACTATTCAGTGTCATTTGTCAAGTATTTTGTGAAATTATTTTGTATATTCTTCTACTATTTTTTATCGTTTGACACGTTTTAGTTTACCTGTTATTATCTAATTGAGGTGATTAAAAATGCTTAGTGCTACTGAAAAGATTAATATAATCAGAAAAAGAAAAGGTATGCAAGTCGGCGATGTAGCAAATGCCGCTGGAATGTCACGACAAAATATGAGTAATAAACTTTCGAGAAATAACTTACAAGAAGATGATATTCAAAAGTTTGCTACTGCTTTAGGCTGTAAAGCTGAGGTCATATTTACCGACTTAGAAACAGGTGATCAAGTGTAATATATAATTATCAATGTACAAATTAAAAAGGTGTAAAGCCTTAATAATTCAATAGACTTTACACCGTGGTTTGTGATATATGTATGTGGTTGCTTATGGTTATGCCAATTTCTGAAGTTTTTCAGAGTGTTCTCGGATTACGCTTTTCATAACGTCAATATCTGCTTGCATTGCTTCAATTTGTTCAATGCCTGTCTGATATCTTTTAAATGTACTTGTATAACATGCTTCAATGTTTTGTAAACGCGGAAGAATGTCATTTTCTTGAGTGAGTTCAATCTTTTTTAGCCTATCATTTACAGGTTTTAATTTTTTATCAAGCATATCAGATATTGCAAGCAAAAGTTCATTATCCGTCATATTGTCACCGCCCCTTTTGTTGTGATTGTTGACGTTGCTGGGATTATTATGTAGGTAGTATATCACAACTTATGTGCAAAGTCTATTCAATTATCAATGTGCTGTGTGGTGCTTGTTTGGGTTGTGTTACTATCCCGACTACCCTTGTTTGGGTAGTTTCGTCTTAATTCTCAAAGACTCTTCAGGGGATTTAGTAAGCTACATATTCAGAACCAATTGCCTTGCAAGCTCTTTCGCCTAAACTGTTAATATATTGGATGATCAAATTTATATCTTTTTCAGATAATTCACTTTCATCTTCTAATTTGTAGTAGGCACAGCCGATTGCAGATTGCAGAATATCTTTTGCCTTTTCTTTTGCTTGTGTTTTTGTCATTGCCATATTGTTTACCTGCCTTTCGTTTTGTGTGACTTGCCTTACCTTTATCTTATGTCTTATTATAGCACGTACCATATATATAATCAAATTACTGCTATTGTGCATAATAACGAAAACAAAACACGTGTTCGCATGGTATGTACTATTATTGTATATATTGCACTATTTTATAAATAATAAATACCGTTTATGGCACGTACTATAGTCATTATGTACAATTGATTTTAATTAAAGAAAATGGTAAAATTTAAAAATACTTAAATTTTAGAGGTGATTTTGTGGAAAATATACAAAAAGAAAAGAAAGAAACAGAGGCACAGAAAAGAGCAAGTCGAAAATACAAGAATAGTAAGTACCGTCCCAACGTCTTTATTGACGCTGACAAAAGGGAATTGATAGAAAGATGGTTCACTGGTAAAGGGTATCGGAGTTTTAATGAATATGTGTGTGCGTTGATTGATGAAGATATGATGAATAATTACTAGTCAGATATGGCTTATTATCTGATCTTATATTGGTTTATGTGGCACATATGTCATGTTTTATATCCTAGTAAAGTGGTAGGAATTAATTGTTTGGTTTATACCCTAGTAAGTTAGTAGGAAATATTGGTGAATTAGTAGTGAGGATGGTTTAATTCATAGTGGATCAATAGGAAATAGATTTTAATTCATAGTAAACCAGTAGGAATTATTCGAACGATATTGTATGTCAACTATTTTTACTTAATACTATATAATTTAACACTATATATTGACACCATAATTTACATAAAGTATTTTCTCTTGACAGAATGTATGTTTGTATTTAGTTACAGATATGTGCAAAGTATAACTTAAACATACCATAATATGCCCTATTACTATATGTTGTGCGATGGGGGTATATTTACATTTTGAAACAGATCAGCGATTGCCAAAAGCCGGTTATCTCTTCCATCCACACCTCACCTTAAAATCCAAAAAATGCCCCAAATAAGTTCGATACTGTGTTCGACAGACCCTTGATTTTCCTAGCTTTTCATCATTTTTATAATCTTCAAAATTGTCAAAACCACTCTCAAATCACCAAAATTTCTCGAAAAATCAACACATTCTCGAACTCACCTTATAATCTCATTTATAATAAGGAAATAATATATCAAATTAACTCTAAAATTAAATCCAAAAGTCTTAAAACATCCACTAAAATCAATACTTTTCACACTTTATATCTCTATTAAAACTACTCTCTCACCGAACTCATATTAAAACAACATCTTTCAATATTAAATTTTCCAATAATTTTCTTAGTTAAAAAGAGAATATCTTTATAACACTAATTAAATATCAAATATCCAAGTGTATGTCATACCTAAAACAAACCGATAATACTAATTACAAACGGAGGAAAATAATGAAACAAAAAGACATCTGTGATATAATCATAGAAAATGCATTAAAAGATTGGGAAAAATCTATGAATAATCAAGACCAAAGAGAAATATGGGAGATTCCTAAATATTCAAAATCAGAAATAAACAAAGCTGGTTTCATAATTGCAAATCAATCTTCTACTAAAGAGGAACGTGATAATGCTTTAATTATACTTAATAACTGGAGAGCAGCACATGCTTATCCCCTGCAAGTAATATGTAATAATCTTCGTTTGCGTAATCCAGATGCCATTGTTGTACAAAGATTAAAACGATTAGATTCTATTACCGGAAAAATAGAGCGTTTTCCAGACATGAATTTATATCGTATGCAAGACCTTGGCGGATGTAGAGTTATTGTAGATACAATTGATCAAGTATATGAAGCTATAAATAAATATAAAAAGTCACGAATACGACATATATTAAAACGTGAGTATGACTATATTCAAAACCCAAAAAACTCAGGATATCGCTCTTATCACATGGTATATCAATTTCAAAGTGATAAAAAAGAAACCTATAACAAAAATATGTTAATTGAAATCCAATTTCGGACAAAACTTCAACATATATGGGCAACTGCTGTTGAAATGATGGGAATATATACAAAGTCTCAGTTAAAGGCAAGTATTGGTGATAAAGATATTTTAAGATTTTTTGTATTAACTTCTTCAGTATTTGCCAAAATGGAAAATATGCCTATTTCGCCAAATACAAATGATGATTATAATATTCTTATATCAGAAATAAGACAAATAGATAAGAAACTTAACTTAGTTTCCAGACTCAGTGCATTATCTGTTGCAATTAACCATACAAATACTGATAAAATAATGAAAGGAAAAAGATATTATGTACTTATACTTAATTATAAAAAGAAATCGCTTAGAGTTAGAGGATTTTCTCCATCACAAATTGAATTAGCTACAAAAGTATATAATGATATTGAAGCAACAAATAGTTTAGAAATAGATGCTGTTCTTGTGTCAGCAACATCATTTGATAGTCTAAAAGCAGCATACCCTAATTATTTTACTGACATTAGTCAGTTTGTAGATATGATGAGAAGAATTTTGGCATAAATATTAATTTTGTATTGCTTTATTATTATAGGACAGGTGAGAAATCATCTGTCTTATTTTTATATTCAAATCACAAACATATAACTCTTCTCAGTTCAAATAGAGAAATAATAAATATCCGACATATCAATCTTCCAAAAAACACAAAATTACATCATGTGCACATGGGTGGGGGATATTTTACATATTTTATTATTTACTGTCCATGTATTCTCCTATTGGCTCAAAATACAGATTTAAAGTTTATAACATTATCAAAATCAGAATGTAGAAATATAAACAGAAACTCAATCTGAATTTAAACCAAAGGAGATATTTATATGACAAATAACACAGGTTTACAAGTAACTAATTTTAATTTTTATGGAGATGAACTAATTGCATTGAAAGATAATGCAACTGGCGAAATCTATACTTCTATCAACTCAATCCTCAGAGGGATTGGATTTACAGATAAAGAAAATAAGAAGAAGACGTGATAAATGGATTAACAATATTGTAATTTCAAAAGGCGTGGTGAAGTTCAACATACCTTTGAAAAATAGTTCCCCTATCAACATACCTACTCAAGAGGTAGTGGTTAAAAATGACACCACCCTATTTGATGAAAAAGATACTTATTGCATTTCACAACATAAGCTGCCTTTGGCATTAGCCAAAATAACCATTACACCTAAAATGAAGAAAAACCAATCAGAATTGGTATCAAAACTTGAATTATATCAAGATAAATGTGCTGATGTATTAGCATCCGTATTTTTAGATCACAAAGCAACAGAGCAGATCACAATGCAACCAATATTAGACACGCTAAATATCTTCACCAAAACAGTAAATGATACTCTCCTATCCTTAAATAAAAGAATGTCAAAATTGGAAGAGTCTCAGGAATAAGTGAAGAAATCATTACCAAGGAAAAGATTTTCCTATTGGCAATCTAAAATGTTCCCAAAGTATCAATCATTAATGGATTACTTCGGAATACCAGATAGACATAACGGAATTCTATATAAAGAATTATACAAAGAATTTTATAATACATACCCAAATATAGAGATAAATCAGATTGTAGATGATTACTGTTACGATAATGGGCTTGAAAGATGTTTTACATTGGATGCCATAAAACATGATAAAACTGTTAGAAGGTTATTGGAATCTTTAGTTGATGGTTTATTAGAAAAATATAAATTGCTTCCAGAAGATGTAACTGTAAGAGAGAAAACAATATTTGATGACTAAATTATAGCTGAGATAAATCTATCAAACAGCAAAAGCTAGAAAAAGATATGGAGAAGTAGTT
>ERZ777011.1777-NODE-1777-length-20551-cov-3.938085_pt1 | contig 20551 bp, 9 predicted proteins | sample MGYA00374964_ERZ777011 | MGnify/ENA primary metagenome ERZ777011 (study PRJEB29310, sample SAMD00008975) | mouse gut metagenome | study: EMG produced TPA metagenomics assembly of the Metagenome analysis of fecal microbiota from mouse which was promoted... | reverse complement strand
ATTAGGGCTATGCCCGAAAATGAAATACCACCCGCTATGCGGGTGGATTTTTATTTATGCACAGGCGAATAAAATTCCGCCCGAACAAAACAAAAAGGCGCAAAAAACGTCCGTAAAAAGACAAAATACGACAGACACACACTATATATTGTGGTTGAAAAAATTGCCAACCACAATTTTTATTTTTTTAAAAAAAAGGCTTGAAAATGTGTGATTCGTATGCTATAATACGCATACCACATTAAAACAAAACTGAATAACTGCGCTTTTTGCATCCAAAACGCTGTTTTACGGGCAAAATTATCTAAAAGAAGTACACAAACTACGGCTTGTGTATCTCTTTCGACAATTTAATTTGCTTCTTTTACATATGCTTTGTCCATAAGTACATAACAGTTAGCAAAAGTTTTGTTTTGGTGTGGTAACCGTAAAGAGATAGTATCTTGCAAAGGTGTGACTCTCTTACGGGAGCCACACTTTTTTTGTTGTTTTAAAACATTACTGTCATCCTGAGCGAAGTTAAGTGTATCATTGTCATCCTGAGCGTCAGCGAAGGATCTGAAAGGGTTAGATTCTTCGGCAAGCCTCAGAATGACGGAGGGGTAGGGTAAATTATTCCCCTCATCAGTCCGCAAAGCGGACAGCTTCCCCCCAAGGGGAAGCCTTGAAACGGCGACACGCAAAGCGGACAGCTTCTTACTGTCATCCTGAGCGTCAGCGAAGGATCTGAAAGGGTTAGATTCTTCGGCAAGCCTCAGAATGACGGAAGGGTAGTAAGCCTTTCCCCCAAAGGGGAAGCCTTGAAACAACAAACAGTAAAAATACTATCACATTAAAACAAAACACAAAAAACAAATGCAAAACAGGACAAGGAGTAAATGCATATGAAAAAACGGTCGGGGATAAGGAAGTTTTCGCTTATAACGGCGATATCCGTTTTGCTTATCTGCCTTACGGGCGCGCTTATCGCGCTCGGTATAAACCGCACTTTCGATAAGGGCGGCTTAGGCGGCGTTTCGGGCGGGTCGCAAAACGATAAATACGCGGCGGCAGACGACGTTGCAGCTAGCGATTTAGAGACGTACGTGAAAACGTTCACTCTTAAAGCGAGCATGAACGCGCAGGAACGAGGCAATCTTTGGGATGAAGCTATCGCCGTAACAGACGGTAAAGTCTTGTTCGTACTCGAAGACGACTGGACGGCTACGACTACGGGCGATTTTTATACTGCACCCTTTACTGACAACGTTGCTGGGCAAAAAGCGCTTTGCATTCCTAACGGTTGCAAAATGGTGCTTGATTTAAACGGTAATACCATAAACCGCAATCTTTCTTCTCGTATAAACGATGGCAATGTTATAACTGTCATGGGCGGCGGCAAACTCGAAATTTGCGGCAACGGCAAAATCACGGGCGCGAATAATGTAAATGGCGGCTGTATTCGCATACGCGCAAACGCGGAAATGGTTTTGAACGGCGTTGAAATAAGCGGTAACGTTGCGGCCGGCGGCGCCGGAATAGTTGTAAACGGTACATTGACTGTTAACGATGCTTTGATTACTAATAACCAAATTCCCGACGATACTTATGCTGATAACACCTATATTGGCGGCGGCGGCATTGCCTGCGGCGCTTCGTCTGTTGTAACGATGAACGGCGGCACAATTTCCGGTAATAGTTCTATTTGGGGCGGCGGCGTTTCTGTCATGGACGACGGCAAGTTTATAATGAACGGCGGCACAATTTCCAGCAATACCGCAATAAGATCCGGCGGCGGCGGCGTTTATTTGGAAGGAAATATCAGTCAAACTGCATTTGCCGAGTTTGAAATGAACGGCGGTACGATTACGGACAACACTGTTGCAAGTTCGGTAACCGATGGCGGCGGTGCGGGCGTGTATATTTCCGCGTACGGTAAATTTAAAATGTACGGCGGCGCTATAAGCAATAACATCAGCAGTTTGTATGCCGGCGGCGTATTGATACAGGGAGGAGGGTCTTATCCTTCCCAGTTTGAAATGCTTGGCGGTACGGTTTCCGGCAACCGGTCCGGAAGCGGTTGCGGCGGCGGCGGCGTATTTGTTCGTCAAGGTAGCGATAATACATTTAAAATGTACGGCGGTACGATTTCCGGCAACTATTCCGACGGTTATGGCGGCGGCGTAAATTTGTACGGTTCTGGTAGTAATGCTAAGGCATATTTTTACGGCGGTACTATTACGGGTAACACCGCATCTATGGGCGGTGGCGGTATCTACGTGCCCGACGCACAGTCTATGTATCTGTACGGACCTTTGATTTGTACCGAAAATACCGTTGGCAGTCAGGCAAACAATGTAGAACTTTCTAATTTAAGTGGCAACACTTCAATAAACGGCGGTAGCGGCGCAAGGATAAACGTAGGAACAGCTGCCGGCTATTCGTTAGCCGGCGCACGTATATACATTTATACCTCGCCATATCCTACGTCCACCCAATATTGGTACTTTACCAAAGGTTATGAAGCGGCGTCTACATCTTTACCGAGCGCCCGCCCCAACACCTATTTTTATGTGGACAACACTGCATTGGCCTGCGGCTGGGACGGAATCGGTGAAGTTTATATGTCGCACCCAACTTCGTTTCTCACGTACATTCAAGCCAAATGGGAATATAAGTTGGACGGCGATACGGATTGGACTGCCGCAACTTCATCTGTGGTCGACTTAACTTACAGCGGCAAAGCGATAGCCGACGTTCGCGCTACGGCTTCGTGTGCTCCCAATAATTTTACATCAATACAGAGCGCTTCCGCAGGCAATCTAAAGTATATAAAGGATTCGCGTACCGGCGGCACAACCCTTTCCTCTTCGGCGGACGTGGGTTCGGTTACGTTTGTATTTGATAATATGACCGGGGTTTTAAGTTCCTCTTATACGATTAGAGATTGCGGTTTCACCATAAATATAAAGCCGAAAGATGCGACGGTAACCATAGGCAACCAGCAAAAAGCTGAGTACGGCAAAGCGTTAACTTACGACCTTACTAAAATGTCAGTTTCGGGACTTGTAGGCGGAGACACAATATACAGCTTGGGTCTGTCGTTTCGGCGTGGTTACGGCTTGAACGCGGGCACGCACAATTTGTACGGCGACAAAGCGACCAACAAAAACTATAACGTAACCTTTGTAAACGGCACGTTCACAATTGAAAAACGCGACGTTTACGTCATTATAAATAATGACTCGGCGGCATACGGCAAGACCAATGACATGAACACGGAAATAGAGACCAAGCTTAACGCGACGCCGGTTACCGAAAACGGCAAACAGCGTTACGAGGGCGGCTGGCGTTACGGCAAACAGCCCGACGGGACTGACTCTCTCATGTTCCACCCCGAAGATTTGACTACAATTAAATCGCCCTTTAAGCTGGTCAGCCGGCAGATTAAGGACGCGGAGAAGGCTTCTTCAAGCGGATACGCGCCCGTCGTTTACGACAACACCGCAGGCGCGGAGGACTTGTCCACGCAGACGGGTAAGCCCGTTGCAGGCTATAACATCATAGCCGACGAGGACAGCTTAAACGTAAACTACGATATTCATTTTATTCACTGGAACGACGACCCCGACTCTACGGATTTGGGTACGGCGGACACAACCAAGTCCTACGGTACGTTTACCGTAAAGGAAGCGGAAATAACGGTTAAAAAATCTACCGTAACGAACGACTATTCGGAAACGATAGCGTTCAAGGATTTGCCTGCGGCAGGTAAAAAGGTAGAGCTTCCCCATGCCAACGTCACCATAAAGGGCGACCAGAGCGCGACGGCTGTTTATACTTATCTTGAAAAACCCGACACCACCAAGCCCGAAAACAAGGATTGGGTAGCGCCCGACGGCACAAACTTCTTTGACACGAAGTACAGCTGGGCGGCGGAGTCCTCCATGCAGGCTAAAAAGACTGCGGGAACGTACGTGGTATACTTCAAAATAAGCGTGCCCAACCACGCGGTTAAAATTCAGGTATGGACGCTAAGCATAACCGCCGCCGACCTTATGTATAAATTCAAGGCGGAATCGGTCATGACCGTTGACGGCGTCGAGACGCGCACGGAGCTTACGGACACCCCGATTGAAAGCGAGTACGAGAAGAACACTGTAATAGAAATTTCCGCATTAAAGACGGACGGCTCTGCGTTGCCCTCCGACGCAAAGTATAAGGTTTATTACCTCAGTACCGACGCGGACGGCAAGCACGGCAAGTGGGACGCGGCTGTCGACCAGAACCCTGCGGACGCGGACGATAAAATTTCGATAGTCGACGCGAACAAGCACAAGGATTACGGTACGACGGAAAAACCCGTCAACGCGGGCGAATACAAGGCTACGCTTGTTACCGACCCTGGCGGCAATTACACGCTTAAAAACGACGAAGGCAGTAACGTAAAAACCTTTACGATAACAAAGCAGCAGGTTGCCGCGCCAAAGGATTCGCATACAAACGCGCTTATCTACACGGCAAAGGAGCAAAGCTTTACGCTCGGCGGCTTCGACGACGAAATTTTAAGTCTGGAATCGTACGAGGATAAGGACAAAACCGCCATTACGCCCGACAGCGACTTTACGGAAGCCAACGGCTGGAAGCTTAAAGCTACCAAAGCGGGCGCGTATACGGCGAAATTCAAGCTTAAAGACACGACAAACTACAAATGGGCCGACGAGGGCGACGACGCTGTCGACACCTCCAAGCTTGACGGCGACGGCGTTTTAAGCGTAACGCTTACGATAGAGCGCGCGCCCGTAAAGGCGACCTTCACCGCGCCCGACCCGTCGGCTACGCTTCCCTGGAACTGGCGCCCCGGCGACTTCCCCTCGACTGACGGCGGAACCGATAAATACATAACCTTTGCGATTGACCCCTCCTGCATAATGGAAGATAAGGACGGCACAAAGGACAATATTACGGTAACCCTTTACTGGACGGAGCAGCCGGAATCCGGTCAGGCGGCGAAAAAGGAAACGGAGCACCGCGAGGTTGACGGAACGACAAATCTTCACAAGCTGGATATTTCTTCGTTCACAAAAGGAACTTATTACGTTTATTTAGAGCTGGAAAGCGACAAAATAAACGCGGCTAACGCCAACTATATTATCGAAGTCGACAGCGTAAGCAAGCTGCCTACGGACAAATACAGTAAGACAAATCCCCCCTCGGACGCGCAGGCAAAGCAGAAGTTCGAAGTCGGCGACGGAACGGTCAATATTTCCGGCATGAAGTGGACGTATACCTACCTGCATGAAGGAACCGAAGTTCCCGCAAAGGAATATATCAAAAACGCGCCCAACGCGGACGACAACACAAAGCTTGTCTATACGCCGATTACGGCAACGACGGCAAGGGAATACATTCTGAAAATAAACGAAAGCTCTTCCGAAGGCTTCCCCGCAACTTATCTCGAAATAGATAAACAGGCTGGCGGCGGACATCCGGTTGCGGCGGTTTCCTCCGCGATAACCGTCAAGGGCTATACGTTTATTGACGGAACGGGTTATACGCAGTTCAAATATACTGACGCAGGCACGTACAAGACGGTTGTTCTTCTTAAAATAAAGGACGGCAATACGGAAACCAAGTTCGAAAACAAGACGGGTAAGGGCTATACGTATATAGACGATACGCACGCCTTTGCGGAATTCGAATGGGCGATAGAAAAGTTTACGGTAAAACCTGCGGATTATCTCGGCAAAGGACTCGAATACGGTTACCGCGTGGAAGATATAATCACGCAGACCAAGTCGGATTTCGCCGCATTTAAGAAAGCAAACGACGGCACCGACGAGAACCCCGTATACGTCTACGAGGTTGACGTTCAGGGCGGGAATATGATTATCCCCGAAGTACAGCTTCCCGATGCAATGGATATTGCACCGTTCGATCTGACCGCCGTGCTCGACCCGCAGAACCCTACCGGCGACGGCATGGGCGCAAAGAGAGTTACAAAGGTAACGGAAGACGGCAAAACCCTTACGACAACCTTCACGTACAAAATAAAGGACGCAGTCAAAGCCAATTATCAGCTTGCGACCTCGCCGGACGACAAAATCGTAATTATCTGGCGCGTAACGGTTGCTACGCTTTCTACAAGCGGCTGGGATACCTCCGGCGAGTCGACTTTAACCGGCGAAGTTCTGGATAAAGACGGCAACAAGATAATAGTTACCCTTCCCACGCCAGTCATCACCAGCGACGACGACAAGGATATTGCGGAAAAGGTAGAGTACGTATATATCTGGGATAAGGGAGACGGCAGCACCCCCGTTGAATACAAGGGCTTGCAGGGTCTTTACGACCTGAACGAGGAAGCAAACGCGCTCAACGGCGGCGCGGGCGGACTTCTCGGCGGCACGGTAAAAGTAGTTGTAAAAGCCAAGGACGGCTATAAGCTTGACAGCTCGCTTCCCGAAAGCGATTTCGAGCAGGAAATAGAAATCGGCGACACCAAGACGCGCGTTTCGGTTACTGTTAATCCCGACGCGTTCGGCGGAGTTTACAAAAACGTTTCTGCGGAATTAACGGTTAAACAGCTTAATCCCGACGGCACGACAGACGTTCTTAATCCCGCGCTGTACAAGCGTTACATTTACAAAACTTCCAACGCGGCGGATATTTCCAAGGCGGAGAAGATAGAGCTTACCGCAGAAGAGCTTAACAAACTTGACGCCGGCACCTGGTACGTCGGCATAGAGCTTGTAAACAACACGCTTTTCAAAATTCTGCCCGGTCAGGAATTCTTCTCCATTACTGTAACGGCACTCGAAATAGACGTGCCCGAAATTGCCGCAAGGATAGAGTTCAACAGTTCTACGTTAAGCTTTGCAGATTATCTCGACGCGAAGTATAAGGAGTACCTCGATGCGGGTATAATAAGCGCGGTGTCGGGTACGGCAACGGCGCGCGACGTGTCGTCAAGTCCTTATGTTGCGACTATTGAAATAATTAATGCAAACTATAAGTGGAAAGCGCCCGCAACGGCAGCGCCTTCCAAGGTATTGCTTAAAGCAAGCATAGCGGAAGACGAGATTACGACCGACGTAACCTTGGACGGCACGCAGAAGATAGCCGAATACGGCTGGAATATAGCTCCGTTCAGGCTTACCGCTGACGTGTTGAATTTGAACGGCAAAAACGGCGCCGTATTCAACGAGGGCAAGCTTCCCGAATGGGCAAGACAGCTTATAGCCGACGGAACGCTTACGGTTGGCGTAAGTTACTTCTCCGACGAAGCGGGAACAACTCCGCTTTCCGATGAAGAAGTGGTTATAAAGGGCGGCAGACAGTATTTTGTAAAGCCCGTGATAAGCGGCGACGACAGCGGAAACTTCACCTTCGCAACGGACGACAGCGTAATCAACACGCCGGCAAAGGCGGTAACGTACAAAGTGCCGCAAAGCGGCGCGACGGCAGTGCTTAACAACGTAAAGGGCTTTGTCACCAAGACCTGGTTGGGACTTCCCGTATGGGCATGGATGGCGATAGGTCTTGCAGTACTTATACTTCTTATAATAATAATCGCGGTAGCGGTTAAACGCAGAAAGACGAAGGCGGCGCGTGAAGAAAAGAAGGCCGCGAAGGAAGCGGCAAAAGCGGAGGCGGAAGCAAAAGCCGAAGCGGAGCGCGCGCGTCTGGAAAGCCAGCGCGAGATAGAAAAGATGAAAGCGGAAGCGGAGGCGGCGAAAGCCAAAGCGCAGGCGGAAGCGGAAATCGCAAAGATACGCGCCCAGGCCCAGGCGGCAATGCCCCAGGTTCAGCCCGCGCAGGCAATGCCCCAACAGCAACCCGTGCAGGCAATGCCCGACGGTCGGCAGTATCCTCAGGCACAGCCCCGTCAGATGCCCGCTTATCAGCAGATGCCTCAGATGTATCAAATGCCGCAGTATCCTCAGCAGCCGCAGACGGCTTCTCAGCAGTTTGCGCCTCAGGCGGATTCCGCTATGATGGCGAGAATGGAGGCTCAGCTTGCTTCCATGCAGGCGGAAAGCCGGGCAAAGGAAGCGGCGGAGCAGAAAGCGGAAATAGCGGCTCTCCGTGCGGAAAGCAGGGCAAAGGAAGCGGCGGAGCAGAAGGCGGAAATAGCGGCTCTCCGTGCGGAAATCCAAAGCTTGCGCTACGGTTCCAACAACGCGGTTCCTTCCAATCTGTCCGCACATGCGGAAATCCCTTCGGCAGGCGGTTCTATGGACGTGCTCGGCGCGTTGGTAGTGGCGGCGCTTAAAAATCTTGCGGGGGTATCGAACGCGGCGGCGTTTGAAAAACCTGCGGAAGTTTTACCTGTGCAGACCGTGCATGAGGAAAAATCCCAACCCGTATCGACGGCGTATCCTCCCGACGCGGTGATTACTACCACAACGACGGTCGATACCACCAAAAATGCGGTAAAGCAGATTTCGGCGGAACAGATAAACCGTGAAACTCGTACGGAAAAAGATTCCCGCGAAAGCTTTTTCGACATAGACGGATTCTACGATAAGTACGAATAATTTTCCTGCGGTGAATAATACGCGTGCAATTACTTACACTAATTTCAGGAGACGGCGTATGATAATTGCAAATATTATTTCCTATGTGCTTGTTTTGCTCGGCGCGGTAAACTGGGGCCTTTACGGGATTTTCGGCTTCAATCTTGTCGGTTGGATATTTCAGGGACCCAGAACGGCAGGTTCTATCATAGTTTACGTAATAATAACGCTTGCGGCGGTCTGGCTTATAATTTCACCCATTATTTCGGGTCACGGATTAAGGCTGGTCCACAGGGACAGGGAAGAAAAAACTTCATCGCAGAGCAATAATTGATTATTGTAAAGCACTGGCGGCGCGCTTTGAAAAAAGCGCGCCGCTTTACGTTTATCGCCGTGCGTTTGTTGCAAATTTTTCAGTCGTATGATAAAATTATCGTGAAATGAAAAAACAAAATGCGGAAAAATTCGATATTAATAAAAAAGCTTCGCTATTGACCGGCGCAAGCTATTGGCGCAGTGCGTCGGTGGAGGGCGAGGTGCGTTCCGTCCGCTTTTCGGACGGACCTTCCGGCGTGCGCGCGCAGGGCAAGCGCGGCGATTATCTGGGCGTAAACGGTTCTTTCCCCGCAACTTGCTATCCCTCTCATTCCGCGCTTTCGTGCAGCTGGAATGAAAATCTTTGCGAAAAGATTGCGGGGGAAATAGCGGAGGAGGCTAAGTTTTTCGGCGTGGACGTATTGCTCGCACCCGATTTAAACATTAAACGCAATCCCCTTTGCGGCAGGAACTTCGAATATTTTTCCGAGGACCCGTATTTAAACGGCAGACTGGGCGCGGCGTACGTCGGCGGTCTGCGCGCGTACGGTGTCGGCTCGTGCGTGAAGCACTTTGCGGCGAACAATGCGGAGTTCGGCAGAATGGTCTGCGACAGCGTCGTGGACGCGCGTACCTTGCGCGAAATTTATCTGACCCCTTTCGAAATAGCGGTAAAGTCGTCGCAGCCGGAGGCGGTTATGACGGCTTACAACAAGGTCAACGGCGTTTACTGCAATGAAAACGCCTATCTTCTGGATACCGTTTTGCGCGGCGAATGGGGCTTTAACGGCGCCGTAATTTCCGACTGGGGCGGCACGCACGACAGAATCGCCGCCGTTAAAGCGGGGGCGGATTTGGAAATGCCGTCGTGCGAAATAACACATGAAGAAATACGCTCTGCGATAAAAGCGGGTATTCTTACGGAAGACGATATAGATAAATGCGCGCGCAGAATAGTAAGGCTGGCTTCCGTCGTCACGCCGCGGGCAAGGGAATGTAATTTTTCCGCTCATGCGGAAACTGCGTCCGCCGCCGCGGCGGAGTGCGCCGTGCTTTTGAAAAACGACGGAACGCTTCCGCTTGACGGTAAAGGTAAAACCGTGCTTGTCGGCGGCTTTGCGGACAGACCGTTGATACAGGGCGGCGGTTCTTCCAAGGTCAATCCCAAAAACCGCGAAAGCCTGCGCGGCTGTCTGCGCGGAACGGTTGACGGGTTTGCGTACGGCTACAAAACCGACGGAAAACACTGCAAACGCCGTGAAAAACGGGCTTTGAAGCTTTGCGCCGAGGCGGATAACGTAATTTACTGTATGGGACTTCCGAAGGGCGACAGAGAGGCGGTTGACAGAAAAGATTTGTCTTTGCCCGAAAATCAGACGGAACTGCTTAAAAAAATATATGCTCTCGGTAAAAAAGTCATAGTCGTGCTTTATTGCGGCTGCGTTGTAGACACAAGCTGGGATAACGGCGCGTCCGCATTGCTGTTGGTAGGGCTTGCGGGTCAGGGCGGAGCGCGCGCGGCGGCGGATATACTTACCGGCAAGGCAAATCCGTCGGGCAAGCTTACGGAATCTTTTCCTTTAAATCTTGCAGACGTTCCCTCCTCGGAGTATTTCGGAAAAAGTCCTTATTACACCGTTTACGGCGAGGGTATGCAGGTGGGTTACAGGTATTTTTCCGCCCATCCCGAAAAAATAAAATACCCTTTCGGATACGGTCTGTCTTATACACGCTTCGTTTATTCGGGCACAAAGACGGAGTCGGGCGGAATAAGTTTTAATATAAAAAACGAGGGAGAGGCGGACGGCGCGGAAGCTGCGCAGCTTTACGTGCGCTTCCCCGACGGGGCGAACGCGCCTTTTATACAGCTTAAAGGATTTACGAAAATATTTTTAAGGGCGGGCGAGAGTAAAAAAGCGTTTATTCCCTTTGACGAATACACTTTCCGTTCCTACGACGGCGAAAATTCACGCTGGGTGGAAGTTGCGGGCAAGTATACTTTTTATATCGGCGCTTCCTCGCAGGACATGCGCCTTGTCGGCGTGGTGGAAAGAAAGGGGGCGCATACGTCCGTCCCCGCGGAAAAGACCGACGGGCTGACGCCTTCCGTCTGCGAAATAAAAAGGGACGCAAAAGGCAGGGTAATTGCGGACGAATACACCCCGCTGTGCGAGCTTAAAAATGCCGTCGGGATAGCGGGCAGGGTTTTTTCCGGTCTCGCTCTTTTTGCCGTGCGCGGCAAGGATACGGTTTACGGGTCCATGCGGCATTTGCCGCTTCGCACGCTTGCGCAGTTCGGCGGCTTCAAGCGTAAAACACTGCGCGGCATGATTTTAATGTTCAACGGAAATTTTTTCAAAGGTTTAAATGAAATTTTCTCGAATAAAACGGACGGTGACATATGAGCAAATGGGTGACGGTATGGGGGAACGCAACCTCGGTAGCGGAGCGTAGACCGGAAACTTACGCGCGCGATATAACGTTGCGTTATCCCGTGACGTGCGCGCTCGGCGGCGACGCGTTGCGTCTGCATTTTTCTAATTTCTGCGGAACAGAGCCCGTTACGCTTACGCGCGTTTCGGTCGCTTCCGCCGTGTCCGACAGGGAAATAACTTTAAAGGACGCGGCTGTGGTCACTTTCGGCGGAAGCGAAAGCGTGACGATTCCCGCCGGCGGAGAGCTGTTTTCCGACGAGATACCTTTCCGCGTAAAGCCGAAGGGCAAAATATCCGTAAGTATTTATTTGAAAGATTTTACGCTTATGCGCTCGGCGGTGGTGATAACGGGTCCGTTGTCGCACGGCTTCTTTTCGCTGGGGGACAGGGTTTTCGACGCGGTTCTGCCAATAGAAAAAACGCGCACGACAAGCACCTTTTATTTTCTGACCGGCGTGGATTTATTTACCTCCGACCAAGGCAGATGCGTTGTTTGCTACGGGGATTCCATTACGGCGCAAAGCTGGCCGGATTATCTGTCTTTGCAGTGCATGGACGACCCATACAATAAAACGGCGGTAGTGCGGCGGGCGGCAAGCGGAACGCGCGTTTTAAGGGAATACGAATGCATAACCTACGAAAGCTACGGTCTTAGCGGCAGGCACCGCTTCGAGCGGGAAATTTCCGCCGTAAGCGGCGCGGATACGGTAATTATACAGCAGGGTATAAACGACATAATCCACCCCGTGGGTACGGACGTCAATCCGTTCCGTCCGATGTCCGACCTGCCTACCGCGGAACAGCTTGCGGAGGGGATAGAATATTATATAGATACCGCAAAAAATACGGTTTAAATGTTTATCTGGGCACGCTTTTGCCTATTTACGGCTGGCGGACTTACGCCCCTTTCCGCGAGGAGCTGAAAAACGTTTTCAACGGCATGCTTCGCTCAAACAAGCGCGTTGCGGGGTGTATAGACTTCGATAAAGCTCTGCGCGGAGAAAATACCGCAATGTTTGCGGAGGGATTCGACAGCGGCGACCATCTTCACCCTTCCGAAAGCGCGTATAAAAAAATGGCGGAAACGGCATATTCTATTATAAATGAAAAATAACCCGTGCGGACTGTTTGGCAGTCCGCACGGGTTTATATGACAATTAATTAAGGCTCTCGTAAAAAGAATTTTTCAAACCAACCGTTCGGCTTTTTGACGCGCTTCTTTTTCTTTCTGGGGTTAAGCTTGCTTTTGCCGTATTCGGTTATCGCGGCGCAGTCGGCGGCGCTTAAAAAGCGGACGGGATGTTCGCCGTCCCAGCGCACCATAATCAGGTCGTTCAATTTGCAAATTTTAGAAACGCTGCATTGTTCTTCGAACAATCCGCTAAGTTCCGCCCAGTCGTAAACAGACCAGTCTATTGCGAAAAACCGTCTTTTACCGTCGAAAGATTTTTTCCGCCACAAAGGGTGCCCGTAGGAAGCCGTCCAAATCCCCTCGTTTGTGACGACGACGTGTTTTACGTACTTCCACATGCGTATACCTATAAGCACGGATATTAGATAGATAAAAGGTCCCAGGCAGTTAAAAAATACAATTATCGCAAAACCCAAGTCGCGCGTGCCGTCCGATTTGAAAATAAAGAAAAGCAGAAGTCCTACGCTAAGCAGGGTAAAAACAAGACACTGCCAAAAAAACTTACCGAAAAACAGTCTTAAAAAATATCCCGTTCCTTTTTTGGTAAAGTGTCCGAAAATTTCCGTTTCTCCTTCGGGTGAAAACGCGTTGCGCGCTTGCATGAATTTTTCGGTTCCGTTCATTTACTTCTCCTTAGCTTACATTGTTTATAGTATATCATATAAAAAATTTAAAATCAATAAAAACCCAAAAACCCTTACGTATCGCACGGCTTAATTTTATTGCCGTTTTTTTACCGTTTTAAAATTGACTTTTATTTAATAATATGTTATAAGATTAATATTGTCCGTAAAGACATACTGCTAAAACCGAAATTTAAAGGAGCAACAGTGAAAATCAAGAATACAGGCAAAAACATAATTAAAAAGTTTTTATGCGCGGCGACTGCCGCGGTTCTTGCGTGCGGAATGCTTATAGCGCCCGCGTGCGGCGGTAAAAAGGTGAAAAGCTTTCAGCCGCCCGAAAGCACTTTGCCTACGGAAGATAAATTTGCGTTGAACAAATACAGCTATGAAGAACTTTCCGAAGTGCAGACGACTTTGCGCGCAGACGTAAGGAACGTTTTGGAGCGCAATCTCCCGCGTTCCAAGCCGGAAATTTTAGGCGACAATTATTCCGTTATTTACAATACGGAAACCCAAGAGCTTACGACCGATTTCGAAAATCTGGTCGAAAGCACCGAAACCTTGAAGACGGCTACAATTACGTTCGATAAATATCCTTCGCCCAATCTTGTAGGTTACGGCATGAAAAGCGCGGATTCTACGGTGGTAGGAACGGGCTTAGGCTGTGACGGAGTGGACGATTTCTCCAACGGTACGGCTGCGGGAACGGCTGTTCCGGCGGGCAAAACGGGCGATTTGAATTATTCGCTTTTCTATAAATACATGCTTTTGTCGCAGGGCATGCACCTTTCGACCGAGGCGGAGTACCGTTCGGCTAACGGAACGCTTACGCAGGAATGGCTTAAAAAGCACCCCGCCGCAGACGAACAGTACGGCGCGGTTCTCGGTGAAAACAACGCTGTTAAAAAGGAAATAACGTTAGACCCTATCTACCGTTCGTATCACGCTACGGGGCTTTATCTGCCCGCAGGCGAAGCTATAACGGTAAAGGTGGAGGGGCTTAAACCCGGGGAGCGCATTTCCGTCGTGCTCGGCGTTCAAAATACGCTTGCCTGGCGCGGCGATGCAAATAACGCGGCTTTCAATGCAATAGCCGGCAATATAAAAAACGTCAAGGTTACGTCCTCTAAGGACGCGTATTTCACAAAAGCGGACGTACTTGTCGCAAACGGCAAATTGGACGGCAACGTGGCGTTGCAGCCGCAGTGGGCCAGACAGCACTGGCTTTTGCCCTGGCTTAGCGCCGAATTCACTTTTACGGAAAATAAGGAATATACTATCGGCACGCCGTTCGGCGGACTGATAGAAATAGGAATGGGCAACTGCTATTCCAGGGTCAAGACGACCTTCACGGGCGCGGTCGAAACTCCGCATTACGTGCTGGGGCAGACCATGACCGACTATTTCGACGAATATCTGCGCAACGCGCCCGGCGTCATAGCCGTTCTCGATACCGAAAACGGTCAGCTTATAGGACCCACGGGAGAGATGGGTACCGCAAGATACATGCGTCAGGTAAAAACCGACGAAATCGACAAGCTTGCCATGCTTTGGCACTCTTTCCTGTCCGTAAACGAGTCGTTTACAGGCGGCGTCTATAACCGTTTCAATAAAGTAATGTTCGACTGGCACGTTCCCGCGGGTGCGGCGGTGTCGCTGGGAAATTATTCCTTTGCGCAGCCCACCGAATGGTTCGGCGACGCAATGAATTACAGGGAGCTTCTTGCAAGGGGTACCTGGGGCACTTTGCATGAAATCGGACATAACCATGCAGCCGCTTACGGCACACCTTGGGGCTTTGCTACCGGCAGAGAAGGCGAAGTAAGAAACAACGCGCTTACGCTTCTTTCCTACATAATGTTCTGCGACGTAGGTACGACTATAAGAAACGGCGGCGACGCGGAACACGGCGTATATGCCAATCCCTACAACGTTTTGACGCAGACCCTGTCCTTTAAGGGCAGAAACGGCGACTTTGACGACGGCTCTTACGACTATTTCGCATGCCTCGGCATGTACGCCAACATAATGCACTCCTTCGGGGCGGAAAAATTTTACGAGCTGTTGTATACTTATAAAAATTATCCGTCTTTTGTTGCGGAAGGAACCAAGGGCAATAAACGTTCCGACTTCGCATACAGATGTTCCCGTATTTACGGAATGAACTTTATAAAATATTTCAACGTTTTCTATTGCGCAAATATAACGGACGCTATGTTCACGGCGGAGCAGCTTGCCGAAATGAACGCCCTGCCCGATTATCAGCCCGTATCGAACTTTTATGCGGGCGGCATAGACGGCGTTAAAACCTCCGGCGATTATAACGTGACGTTCGGTGAAGACATTCGGTTCGAGCTTTATAAAAAGACGATAAGCACGCTCGACACGACCGAGGCGAAGGGCTTTAAAATCCTTTCCGTAGATAAGCCCGACCACGGTAAAATCAAGCAGACGGGCGACGGAGTCTGGACGTATTCTTTCGACAAGAAGTATACGGGCGCGCAGGATAAGTTTTCTTTCACCGTACAGCTTAACGACGGCGTCGTCCATAAGTTTACGGTTTATTTGAGAATTTCCTACAACGGGTCGAGACTGTCCTACTGGAAAAACGTTCAGGGCAGAAATTGGGACGCGGTGCTTAACGAGGTCGCGTCAAAGAATCCCGACGCGGTTGCGGGTAACGGGTCTGCGGATATAGGTTCGTACACCACGGAAAAAGGTCAGTACGACGTAAAGGTTTCCGAGTTTTACTGGCGCGCACCGCAATCGGGCGAAGTTTCTTTCGCGGTTAAATGCGACGACTGGGCAAGGGCATACTTCGGCAACGATTTCAACAGTCTTGAAGAATTGGGCGCCGTATCGACGTATACGGCTGGCTATAAGGATTTAGGCGTAACGCGCACGGTAGAAAAAGGTAAAACCTACGCCGTGAAGCTGTTAAACGTAAATACAGGCGGCGGCGGGTCCGCCGCGATAGCGGTAAAATACGGCGACGACGCCTTTGCTCCGTTTGTGACGACCGACATTTATCACCCCTCGTTTCCCAAGGATAAGCAGGCGGAGGTTTACGTATTCGAACCCGAGTATATCGTTTCCAAAAAGGACAGCATTAAGCTAAGTATAACCGGTACCGATAAAAGCGAGTGGACGGTTGCCAAAGCGCCGGAAAACATAGTCGGCGGAAGATACGACGTTTTGATACAGTACGATATCGACCCCGAAAGTCCTACATACGGTCAGGAAACCGGAAGAATCGAGACGGATAAATGGTCCTATCTTATAGACGGCCTTACAAACACGAATATGCACACGACCTACGGCGGAGGAGATAAAAAAATCACTCCCGATAACCCGCAGGAATTTATCGTGGATACTTCCAAAGTTCAGGACTTCAACTATTTTTCCGTCACAACAAGAAACAACGTAAACTCCTATATCAACGATTTCGAGTTGCAGATTTCCGACAGCTTGGACGGCGGCTGGACTAAGGTTGCCGAGGGCGGAAGGGATTTGTATAAGGGAACGACTATCAACCTTAAATTCGGCGAAGTTAAAGGAAGGTATTGGAAGCTTATTGTCAAAGGTACCTCGGGCGGTAATTTTTCCGTCCTGGCCGAGTTGGACGCAGGTATAAAATCGACAACGCAACAGATAGTGCCTTCCACCAGCGCAAAGCTTTTCACCACCAAGGGCTGGAAAAATTCCGGACACATCGCGGAAGAAGCCAACGGTTATATGATAGCGCGCAAAAAGAACCAGAAGCTTGTAGTAAAATTCAAAGGCGAAAGTTTCGCACTGTACGGGGCTACGGGCGAAGGTTACGGTTCCGTCAAAATATACATAGACGGCAAAAATCAGGGTACCTACAGCATGAACAGTGCAGTAGAGGAAGCGCGCAAGCTTATATTCAATAAGGAAAATTTGAGCAATAAGGAGCATACTGTGGAAATAATAACAACTTCTTCGGCAAAGGTAATGCTTAACGTTATAGGTATTCCGTATACGGCAAACCTCATTAACGCGGCAAATATTTATAAGGAAAGGGCGCTGATTATTTCGTTAGTGGTGTTTGTTCTTCTGTTCGCCGCCGTAACCGCGTTTATTTTGGTGCTGGTGTTTGTGCCCAAATTCCGCGCTATGGTTTTCGGCAACCGTCTTATGAAGAAAATAGACGACCGCGCCGAAAAATCCCAAAGCAAAGCCGCAGAAAAGAAGGCTGCTAAGAAAGCGGAAAAGAAAAACGGTGAAAAACCCGTAAAGAAATCCGCGGATAACGAAACGGAAACCAAAACGGCGGTAAAGCCCGCAAAAGCTTCCGCACCCGCAGAAAGCGAAAAGACGGCTAAACCCGCAAAAACGGCTAAGACCGCCTCGGAAAAACCCGCGGACACGGTAAAAAAGACTAAATCCGCACCCGATACGGGCAAAACGGCAGCTAAAAAGACCAAAAAATAAGACATACGAAAAACGGGAAACGGTTTAATCCGCAACCCGTTTTTTCTTGCAATAAAAATTGCGTTATGTTATAATACAGTCACTATGAAAGATATATATTTTCCCTCGCATGACGGAATAACAACAATTCACGCCTGCATCTGGCTGCCCGAAGGCGAAATAAAGGGCGTCGTGCAGATTATTCACGGTATGGCGGAATATGCCGCGCGTTACGCTCCTTTCGCCGAATTTCTTACCTCGCACGGGTTCGCCGTATGCGCGGACGACCACCTCGGTCACGGTCAGTCGGTTGCTTCGGAGGATTTGTTGGGTTATTTTAACGCAAGACGCGATCCCGAAGTGATTATTGCGGACATACGCGCGCTTCAGCTTGCCGTAAAAAAGCAGACGGGCGACAAGCCTTATTTCATACTCGGTCACAGCATGGGTTCGTTTTTCTGCCGTAAATATATATCGCTTTACGGTAACGATTTCAGCGGCGCGATTATTATGGGCAGCGGCTTTAAAGATATTTTCACGCTTACAACGGCAAGCCTCGCCGTAAAAATCAACGCGTTATTCCGCGGCTGGAAGCACAGAAGCAAGTCTATAACCAAGCTGGCTTTCGGCGGCTATAACAAAAAATTCAAGCCCGCCCGCACGGAAAACGACTGGCTTTCCGCAAACGCCGAAAACGTGGACGCTTATGAAGCCGACCCCCTTTGCGGATTTACGTTCACAAACAACGGTTACGCGGTGCTGTTTGAAATAATCAAACAGGCTTGCGCGCACAAGACGATAGCGGCTGTTCCCAAGGAGCTTCCCGTATATTTCGTGGCGGGACAGGACGACCCCGTGGGCAATTACGGCAAGGGCGTACAAAAAGCTTACGACAAATTCGTCAAAGCGGGAGTAAAGGACGTAAACATAACCCTTTACGAACATTCCCGTCATGAAATTTTAAACGACGACTGTAAGGAAAAAGTCTGTGAAGACGTATTAAACTTTATCGAGTCGCATATAAATTGAGGACAGACGTTTGGTATACGATTGGGAAATAGAAATTCCCCCGCTGACGGGCGGGCGCAAGCGTAAAGCCTATATTTATCTGCCCGACGGTTACGACGGCGTAGAGGACAGGTATCCCGTTATGTACATGTTCGACGGGCACAATCTGTTTTCCGATAAGGAAGCCTCTTACGGCAAAAGCTGGGGGCTTGCGGAGTATCTCGACGGTAAGCGCACACGGCTTATCGTTGCCGCGGCGGAGTGCAACCACGAAGGCAATTGCCGTCTGTCGGAGTATTCTCCGCTCGATTTTACGATGCGCGGAGAGAAAATCCGCGGCAGGGGTAAACAATACATGGATTGGCTTGTAAAAACCTTCAAGCCGTATATAGACGCAAATTACCGCACGCTTCCCGACAGGGAGCATACGGCGATAGGCGGAAGCTCTATGGGCGGGCTTATGACCGTTTACGCGCTGTCCGCATACAATAAATATTTCTCGCGCGGGGCGGCGCTTTCACCCAGTCTGTGGGCGTGCGGCGGCTCTGTGCCGGATTTCGTTCAAAAAACAAAATACCGTAAAAATACGGTGTTGTACATGGATTACGGAAGCAAAGAATTTTCCAATCACGGCATTCAACAGAAATGCTTTGCGGAAACTTGTTCCGCTTTGATTGAAAAAAACGTGCATTTAACTGCGCGCGTTGTAACCGACGGTACTCATTGCGAGGCAAGCTGGGAAAGGCAGATACCGTTTTTTATGCGCGTCCTCGGCTTCGGCGCGGGGGGCAGAATAAAAAGCTGAAAATAAAAGGAGAACCTTTATGAAAAATTTTATTTTTATCTCACCCAATTTTCCTACAAATTATTATAAATTTTGCAGAGAACTTAAAAACAACGGCTTTAACGTGCTCGGTATAGGCGATTGCCCTTATAACGAGCTGCCCGAAAACGTCAAAAACTCCGTCAGAGAGTACTACTGGGTTACCAATCTGGAAAACTATGACGAAGTTTACCGCGCCGTGGCTTATTTCACTTTTATTTACGGCAAAATCGACTATATAGAAAGCAATAACGAGTACTGGTTAGAGCGCGACGCAATGCTGCGCACGGCTTTCAACATAAAAACGGGCTTCCAGCAAAGCGCGGTAAGAAAAATCAAATATAAATCCGTAATGAAGAAATACTATGCCAAAGCCGGTATAAAAACCGCAAGGCACTGTATCGTCAAAACGCTTAAAAGCTGTCTCAAATTTATAGAAACGGTCGGGTACCCCGTAATTGTCAAGCCCGATAACGGCGTCGGCGCAAACGATACGCACAAAATCAAAAACGAACAGGAGCTGACCGCTTTTCTCGAAAACAAGCTTCCAGTTCCGTACATAATGGAAGAATTTATCGACGGCGAAGTAACCACTTACGACGCAATAATCGACAGCGCGGGCAATCCCCTGTTCGAGACGGGCAACGTAACGGTAAATTCTCTCGCGGACGTGGTGAACAAATCGGGAGAATGTCTTTTCTACATAGTTGACGCGCTTTCCCCCGAGGTGTGCGAAGCCGGCAGAAAGACCGTTAAGGCGTTCGGCGTAAAAAGCCGTTTTATCCATTTCGAGTTTTTCCGTCTTACGCGCGACCAGCACATAGGCAACAAGGGCGAAATTGTCGCTTTGGAGGTAAACATGCGTCCCGCGGGCGGAATAGCACCCGACATGATGAACTACGCCAACAGTACGGACGTTTATAAAATTTGGGCTGACATGATAGCATTCGACAAGACGGATTTGACCTGCGGCGAAAAATTTTATTGCGGATTTGCCGGCAGACGCGACGGAAAATCTTACGCCTACGGCGACGGAGAAATTGTTGAAAAATACGGTGAGGAGCTTAAAATTACCGACAGAATTCCCGACGTATTAAGTCCCGCAATGGGCAACACTATGTTTGTCGCAAGGCTTAAAACCAAAAAAGAGCTTAACGATTTTTACGCTTACGTTACAAAATAAATATATTAAGACCGCGGGCGGCTGTGTTACCACAGCC